>JAABUK010006016.1_pt1 | contig 18409 bp, 21 predicted proteins | sample 5559141 | NCBI WGS metagenome assembly JAABUK01 (sample SAMN10711869, study PRJNA513367) | rock metagenome | isolation source: Antarctica rocks | place: Antarctica: Victoria Land, Pudding Butte nord | collected 2016-01-03 | reverse complement strand
CTGGGGCTCTTGTCGGAAGGTCGGCTAAAGATAAGGTTATGAGGACCGCAGTATTGATGACCGTAGCGTGCTCCAAAGGGTATTGAGCACCTAGGTATTCATGACCGTAGCGTGCTTGAAAGGATGTCCCCCCATCCTTCCCAATTTCACATTGCAACTACCACCTGTCCACCAATCCACCCCCCACCACCAAACCCCGCCATCGCCATCGCCCTCCCTCACGCCCTCCCCACTTCCACATCCACATCCACAGGCGAGCCCAGCTCAAACGTACCATCGAGCGCAGGCGTCGCAGCTCCGCTCGGTGCCTGGCTGTTGCCCGCACTCACCTTGCGTCGGCCTCGGAGGCCGGCTATGCTTAGCCGGCGGACGGCGTTGCTGAGTGAGGATTTTCGGGGGGGTGAGGTGGGGAGCTGAGGGGGAGGGGTGTTAGCGGGGCTGAGGATGGGTGATGGAGCAAGGTGAGCGTACCACTGGTATACTATCAGTCCGCTCAATAGGCGATAACGCATCATCGTCGACCGCATCCTCCTCCTCCTCGCCTTCATCATCAGCGTCCGTGTCGTCAACGGGCGTGATGGTGGTTGGAGTGTCGTTCCTGCTCGAAGACGTTCTCGAAAGCGGCTTCCACGTTCTCTTCTTCCAGATCCCGACCGCCTTTTTCGCCTGCACTTCTTGCTTCTTGAGCGCCTTCAGAGTCGCTTTCTTGAGGTCGAGCAGATGATCAACCTGTCTTTCGTAAGTTTGTAAACTACGGTACTGATGGGGTACTTAGCATGCCCATCGATGAAGTGATGGGGCGTGGGAGTTCGTACCTCTTCGATCCAGAGATCCTGGCTGGCTGACCAGCGGTTCTGCGCCTTTGCGAGCTCAGCCTGGCAGTGTTGTAAACGGGCTTCTTGCTTGGCTGTCCATGTGGCAGGAGCGACGTCTGTGCTTAGATGATCCGGAGAGTCAGAGATCGAGGTAGAGTGGCTTGTATGTAGAGATAGAGAAGGTGGTGAAGCCATGACGCTTCAGATAGAGGCATGGACGTGAGGGGTGTGATGTGGTGCTGGTCTGACTTGGCTGCAGGGGAGCTCGGTGTTGGTAGTGTATGTTGCCGTGCGTGTGGACGGCAGGTAACAGATGCTGGGTCTCTCTCTATGAATGTTGGTGATAATGTGATGAACAAGGCAAGAGGTCGCGTGATGACGAAACCCAGTTCGGTGGAACGATCGGCCTAAAACCGGGCAAAGTGAAGTGAATGAAGCCCGATGAGCCGCGCAGCTCATGTGAATATGTCGGGAATGTAAGAGGGGGTTTTCACAAACCCAATGAACATTATGACGGTTCTGCTTCTTCTAAGCTACAGAGACTGCGAAGGCAGAGAACATTTTGAGCAGAACAGGAAAAAGAAAGAGCCCGGACAGAGACTAGAGTTGTAGTACTGACTGCCACGCTAGAGGAAGCTCATCTGTGCATTGCTGCATATTGTGGGGGTCTCTTGGGCACCCTTGGCCGGAATTCCTGTCATCGGCATGAGGTTATGCTGCTTTAATGATTGGACACCCTTTCCAGTGATGCACCGGGTGCAGCGATTGGCTAATGCAGAAGATATATTACACTCTCAAGGATCTAGGAGCTTGAGGATCGAATCGCTATGCGGAGCTGCAATTGCGATGTCAATGGGGTCGTGGCCGCCGTTCGCAGTATTAGCGATTGTCCAACACACAAGCACCATTTCTTGCACCCAACAGCTTCCCTCGCTATGGGAGCCCATCCTTGAGTCGTCCGGTATATATCTTCCTAGCTTCACGGGAACCCCCACAGAGCTTGTTTTGCAGAACCATCTTGGTTGGTTGGGTGAGCGCCATTCCCGCTTTGACCCATACTCTCTTTTTGACGAATGCCGGTCTCCGAATTCGATGCTCTAGGCTTAAGACCCACCAGAATGCTAGACCCTAGAGCGGGTCCTTGTCAACAGCCGTCCGCAAGCAGGATAGCTAGAATCCGCAGACCAGTAGACGATGCCGCCTCTGGGTCACTATGTAGACAGCATCTGCAAAGCGGCATGTGGTTAGGACGATCGGCGCGTTGAGCTCTGTGTGAAGGGCGTGACTGACGGCGAACGTTATTGGCGGCTCAGCGAATGTGCTTGTAGTCCTTGGTCTCTGGTCCAATATAACCGGGCAACCACGAGACCCGTACCAGTCCTTTCAAAAGTACCGCGAACTTTCCCCCTAAAGGAACCACTCTAGATCAAGTATTCTCCGATCACCTAGAATGGACATGGCTAGCTTGGCAGTATGCTCGCACCCTTCTAGCAAAGGAAGGATCAAAGCGTATGTGATGGTGCGTTGTGCAGCCATGCCTCTGCGTGTTCTTCCGTGGTTGGTTGATGGTGCATACAGAAGCTAGGAAGAATCAGCCTGCAGATACGCCTGGAGCGGTGTAAGTGGAGACTCGTCCGGGATCGTGGCGGTATCCAACGAGCCACGGATGGCTCGGAATGCCCTGGCGACTTGAGAATCACTTCATCTCTCTGTCCCCCTCTCTCTCCCCCTTTCTACTAGAGGAGATGGACATTCGGAGTCCCCCTCCACATGCGAGTGGGGGAACGTCCGGAGTGGAGGAGTTCCACTGGTGTAACTGATCTTGGTGTGAAGGCATATTTGTAATCTCATGAAAAGTAGCCACCATAAAGCCACAGCCTGCTCAATTGAGGTAGTGGACCCCCACTCCAATGCGCTCGTCAGTGGGAAGTACGGCGCTCTGGGACGCCGAATATGGCGGCTGCAGGCTGCAGGTCAACATGAGACGAAAAGCACTTCATCTCTTGGTGATCTGCGTTGCTGAGGAGATTCATCTTGGCAAGGAATGGCCCCGAGTCTCGTTGTGGATAATCGAAGGACAAATTCGTGGGCTCGAGGTCCAGAGCGGTACTTTTCCTGTGCTATACAGAATTGAGTCTAGAACCTTTGATAGGTTGAGGACCCGCTAGTAACAGCTACTCCGTATCAATTGAGGTCCGATATGTCGAGGACGAACCCAAGTAAGTATTGTTGTACAAAAAGGTCTGAAGTCAGTCTCACATGGAGCTTTCCACAAAGCAGCAAAGGCGTCATGACTCAGGAATACCTCGCCGTCGGTCCGTTTGGAGAGTGCCCAGCAAATATCGAGTTTCGTTCACGAGCTCTAGTGATATGTCATATGCCCTCTATCCGGATAACCGTCAGCGCCTCGACTGGACATATAGATTTTCTCGACAACATCCAGCTCCAGATTGTATGCCCAGCCATTACGGGCCACAATGTTGTGTGCTTCCATCAATTCTTCCGCCAACTTGCATTACCTGGAGTCTCCATACTTTGCCAGTATATGCCTCTGCAATCGGCCCACATTGACCTTGCTCTTCTTGGTGTCCTTGAAATCTTTCAAATCATCCAGGATATTGAATAGGACCATCGCGTCATTCTTCTCAACACTACCGATGCTCGTCCTCCGTCCGATGTATGCTTCCCTGTCGAAGTCGTCCAATAGTTCGCTCGAATAGGGGACCTGACTCAACTTACGTCCGCTTTCAGCGTCAGTACAAGCCCGAGCACATGTCAAGAAGTCAAGTACCTGCTGCTGGTGTTCTTCTTGTCCGACCTGCCATCATCTTCAACCTTTGTCTTTCTGTCATTATCACCCTTCTTCCACTTGACAGCATTGTACCACTTGAATCCTGCTCCTCTACCTCCTTTGACTTCAGAATCCTCCTTGCTACACCCGAGCCGTCTAAGAAGCCATAGGATGGCCTTTTTCAACCCTCTTCCCGTCTTGCTACGCTCCTTCGTGATGCCACGCTTCTTTGTGACTGTAAAATTCTCTCCATCCGATATGTCCTCTCCACAAGACATGAAAGTCTCTTCGACTTCCGCCCTTGGAGGCTCTCTATCGTGTACTTGGCCGCCTAGCAGAGGTCCAAGTTTATGATTCGCCGCTTTGAGCTGATTTGACATGGCCATTTCAGGAGCTTATGCTCTTGGTGTACTATGAAATGTTACAGTGATACCTTACTGCTGTCTCTTCGTCAATAGCCTTCTAAGTTGCGACAGGCACAAGATCCATCTCGTGAGTTGGCGAAGATGTTTTCGGTTTTGCAATGAAAACCCAGATCGTGAAACCCTATCTTTGAAAACGAGGCTTGTGGTGGAGCCTCTGCGGAGTCATCGATAAGGTAATCTCTTGGTCAAGGTGGAGCCATATCCTCTGAATTTGCCCCAGCCGTTGAGAAGTCTAAATCTGCACATACTCTTTGAGAATAAAAATTTCCCCCCCTCTGATATTAGTCGAGGACAAATCATTGGATTTACCTACTAAGCCCCTCTGTACGAGCAACTTGATTACGACTTTCAAAATACACAATTCACAAATTCAGCTTCGCCGGACCAGCGTGTCCGAATCTTCAACAGAATGGACGACTTCGCTGAAATGGTGCTCGTTCTCTCCCTGGCACTCGCCTTCAACTTGCTACTGCTAGCGCTCTTCTTAATCACAACAGTACTCGGGCCAATATCAAACGGACACAACTACACCCCAGAATGGAAGAAAATCCAGACCAAAGTCGGCTTCTTTTTCTCTGTCTGTAATTTGACCGCGGCAATATGTGGGGCGGTCTATCTACGTACGCTGGCTGTTTGGGTGGTTTTTGCTTGCCCGAAGATGAGCAAGACGGAGGATTGCAACCAGGCGACAAAGACCTGGGAGAACGTGTGCTGGTGGTTCATCCTTCCAATAATCTTTGCCGCTTCTATGATTTGCTCGAGCTGTCCACGAGCCAGGACGACGCTTATCCATCAGCCTGAGCAGCTCTACTTCTTGACAGATCATGTGGTATCGATTGTCATGTTCCAACTCTCGCTATACTTGAGCCTGCCTCTTGCCTATCCTTTTCTGTTCTTCAGGGACCCTGCTCAATACCCAACTTGGATCATCACCAGTCTCACATGCGGCGGCTTTATGATTCTGGCATATGTACTGGGTATTGCCTATGGATTTGAGGGACTAGTGAAGATTTGGTTCCAGCCTCGAGGAAGAACTCCAAGACCAACCATACAGGAGGGAGAATCTATTCGCCTAAGGAGAATCTTCAACAATCTAGAAGAGTAAAGTTTTCCTGCGATTCGGTAAGTTGGAAGGTGCGAAACGAGCCGCAGCAATGGCTAACGACTACATAAGCGAATCGTATGTGTCTCCAGCCTCGGCTCTCTACCTACTACCATTTCGCGACCTTCTCGGCCTACCTCTACGGCAACACAGATATAAGTATAATCGGTAGGGAAATACGAAAAAGGGCTTTGGGAAGGGCTGTGCTGCATACAGTACAACACGCGTCTCGTTGCGTCCATCGCCAGATACTCGCCGTGTGCACGGGCATGGAGGTGAATAGCCATTTATAGACGAAAGATTTTTATATACTATATAATGCCCCATCAAGTCACACAACAGGCGCAATCTTCAACTTACAATTCCACAGCTCCGCCATGCTCCACCTTTGTCTCCTTTCCTCCCTTCTCCTCCCCTCCCTTCCAACAACATCCCGTCACCCTGCACCCCGGAACCCCCCATCTTCAAACACTACTACATCCCAGAACCATCCCCCAGCGCCGCAACCAACGCCAAACATATCCCCCACCTGGAAAGAAACCATCACGTAGATCGCTCTCGTTGACGCACCTTCCAACCCGATTTCTTTTGACCGCAGCATCAATCCTGATTCCCAAGCACCATATCTATAGAATTCTAGCACTTACGCTCAAATGAATGCCGTGTTGCTGGTTATACTCGCTTTAGTGCTTTGGTAAATGGGATCGATACTAGCGGTGAGGCATAGGATGGTATCTCATAAGGGGGCTGGAAGTGATGGTTTCTTTGGTAGCTTTCGCCATCCCTGGACACAAAGGGGGTATAGGAGCGTTGCTGCATCCGCTTTTAGACGTTTCCGGAATCTTGTCCTTGTTCTTGGATTGGTTCGAGGGGGTTGGAGGCGATTATGGGGATTCTTTTTGAACGAAGTGATGCACGGCAGATGATATAACTCCAGGGTTTCTTAGGGGAGTTGTTGGGGGGTTGCTCTAGGAAGGAATTGTGAGTGGCGAAGTCTGCGAGCTCGTTGAGTAGCAAGCTGCTCAGATTCAGATTCTTGGATCGCATTGTCTCCTTTTTGAAATCTTTGTGCTACCAGTGCAATTCAAATCTGTTGATGTCCAAACCTGTTCATCAATATGAGACCAACGTGACCACTTTTGACTTGACAATCTTTAGCTTGATTTCAGATGGAACGCTACTCTTCCTCCTCCTCGAATCAGAGTTATATGATAGCGTTGCTGGAGAAATTGGTTGTCAGGAGGGAAGCCTCTGTCTGTAAGCCCAATCAAGCGGATAGTGTTGAGACATGCTTGATGTGCTGCAGTCTTCATTATTTGATCAAGAGATGTGGAGGAGGTATGGCAGAAGTTTGATTTGGATCACTACTCTGCGGATTGCATTTGTAGAATGAGCTCTTGCCCTGTTACTCTGGCCCCCTTGGAATGAACTGGCTGGCGACGTGTTCCGGCGAATATGAGACATATGTCTCACAGACTCGGATAGGTGTCTAGCACTTCAATAGAGTGAAAGGATTCTAGTATAACGTATACATCATTTTACTAACCCAGAAACTCAAGGTGAAAATACTTGAAACTCTCTTACAGAGACCTTTAGCCGCCGGTCCTTGGGATAAATGGCGTATTGATCATGCCGGAGGTTTCCCAAACTAGGGGTCAAGACTTCATTGACGATATGGCTCAAGTGCTCGATAGTCACACCAGTGGATTGTTCCAGCAGCTGAGCGCTTCCGCCGTAAACCTTTTTGATGTCCTGTCGATATATGGCGATACGGGTGCTTGACGGCTGCGTGATATGCATCTCGCGCCAGCATCCGCTACGGGCTCGCCACCTTTTCCCCCGGCCTGGCATTCTTTGCAAGAAACGAGCAGCAAAATCGTTGCAACGCAGGTGCAAGTTGTCTCCGTCGACGGTGCCGCCGGCGGATTCAAGTACTGGGTTCCAACGGATTGGGTCGCCAAGCTTGTCGTTCTCTCGGGCCTCTGCTGTGAAGTAGATTTTGGATTGGAAGCGAGGTTGTGCGATGATGTCTCGCCATTGGCTGTGCACACGTTGCACGACGATGAGATCGATGGCTGGTAGATTCCAGAAAATGAGTTCGAGGAGCTCTGGAAGGGTGAGGGCATTTACGATAGCTGGCTTGGGATGGCTCCTTAGAGCTAGATATGTTTAGCTGGAGGAGGCCAATGACTATAGTTGACCAGTAGGCTTACTTCGCGGCATAGCTCCCGCGAAATGGAACAATGATGAATATTCTTGTCGGAAGATGATTTGGGGATGAGACTGATATACACTTCTGCTCAGCCAATACTGAGCCCTGATCCTCAGTTCACAGGTCTCTCTTGTGGAGACACTCGAAGAGGATAATGGCTCTAAGAAACCACTAAATCGAGCGATAGGACGGCTGACCGATTACCTCCTTCCGATTGCTGGGAGTGAGACTTTATTATGGCCTTCGCATCAGGTGAGCCATAATCAGCTGGGGGACACTATACAACACATTATGGTAGACTCCTGTGGGCGACGTATCCAATAATCACCTCTGTTGGTATCTGGGCTTTAGGGTCCTGATTGGGTAGATGTTTTCGTCAAGTAAAGGTACGTTACAGAATGACTGTCACATCGCCACGAGATCGCCTACTTACTACGTGATAGCGCGTCGTATTTTCGCTCCTAAGGCGCCAAGGAGCTAGCTCGGCATTAGCGGCTCTTGGCACGCTCTCCCACAAAGGGAATTCCAAAGCCGCAGCAATTACAAGCCGTTGCAATGAACACAGCATAGATGACTGCAAGAACGTACAGATGTACGCACGGTCTGGTATACCCAGCCATAAGATATCCAATATGGCACCGGCGTTCACTGTGACTTATTTGAGAGAGGTCATACGAGCCGCTGACATTCAAGAAGCCACGGGCTTCTTACTTCAAGACCTTCCAGTCTGAAACAATGTATCTATCTCAAATAGCGTTCACAAACTCCAGGAGCAAGCAGGATTTGACAGTCCTCAAGGAGAACATGAGACCCGATCAAGAGATCTGCAGGAATATCCTATAATGCCCGAGAAGCGTCAGGATCTTCAGCTCAGCCGTTGGCTGTCTAGCGACCCGCCTACAAGATGATGCACTAGTATCGTATGGAATCCTTTTGATTTACGACATGGATCAATCTGAAGGTCCGTCAATCAAGGAGAAGATCTGGCTGCAAAGTCAGAGCCTGCACCGCCCCACGGAGGCGCCAAGCCTTTGTCCTCATCTCCTTCCCGCGCAGGATCGCAATCCCTCCACAGCCACTGTCAGAACCAACAATCCTGCAGATTCAGCCGCCAATCAAACCAAATCTAGAGATTGGCTCCTTTCGATATGGGCATTCTTTGCTCTGGATACTCCAGCAACACTTCTGAAAGGTAGCTTACAGGTATAGCTCAGGTTACAAACGGAGAGCTCCACAACTGCAATCAACTGAGCAAGACCTCCCACAAAGTCTTCCTCAACCGCAATCTTGCCTAGCCTGCGTGGAAAAGTAAATTTGGCTAGCTGGGTAGCTAAATTGATGCTATGTGTTGGCCACCTAGAGGAAGGATCACTCAAGGTCCCTATTCATTCCCACGTCCTAAATTGGGACAATCCGCATGGCTGTACAGAGCCTCGTTTCAAATAACGTCTTCAATGACTCGCTATTAACGTTCGGTGAGATCCATCTTAGCAATAATAAACCAACATTCCTTCCCTCCGCCCCGAAAGAGGTGGCCCGCGCTTTGAATAATCCCATGATGGCCTGGCTTGCCCGTTTCCATTTGTGCACGCTTGAATGGCGCAGTGCAAGCCATCTTGGATGGCTTGAAACGATACCATAAAGGCCCGAATGGAGCTGATGCTTTTGACGCTCGACCACGCCCTAATCTCTTATATCAAGTCTGTCTGAGAACCTCTTTCATCCTGAGCATCTCACCTATCACTCTGGGATCCCTTCATTTACTCTACCTTCTCCGCATCAACCACCAAGCTCCCTCCCACCTTGACTGCACTGTGCATTTCTGAAGATGAGGTGGTCAATCAATTGGGTCGCTCTGGCTGTGGAAGTAGCTGTTGTTACTGCTCAATCAGGAACCCATGCTCCAAATACTGGAGCGAGCGTGGTAAATCCAGACCCTTGTGCCGTCATCTCTTCACGCGCTGTTTCCTACATTTCTGCAAGTCCAAAAGGTCGGTCGAACTCGGACCACATGGGGATTAATGCGAGTACTGACCTAGATTACAGCTACCACCGCAGTCCTCAAACCGTCAGAAGTCTACGCATGCCTAAAGAGTGTGCCGTACGACCAAGACAGAAATGTTAAACAAGTAGCATGGATGCAGAATGTCTTTCAATTTCATAGTACACTTGCCTACCTCAAAAACCCTCCACCAGGCTACCCTCTTCCCGCTGTTGATTTGATCGAGGGTTTGAAAAATATTAGCGCCACCATCACCAGCGGAAGGTACACAAATGAATACGACATTGAGGTTCGTACTTTCAATCTTTTAATCCTGCATCAACCTCGTGAAAAGAGTCGCAACATGAGCTTCAGGGTACACAATGTACCTTGTCTTACTGTTTCAAACCATTGTCACAATTTGCATTACTAGTGTGGAAAATCTCGCTGACTTTACCCTTGCAAAAGCTCGACCTCTTCAACATTGCCAATGCCGCTTATGACGGGCACCTCGCCTATACACCCTTCCTCCTTGGACGCTTCCGTTACCACCATGGTATTTCACTTGTATCCGTCTCGCTTGATGGAGTCCTAGTACCCAAGAATTACTTCAGATGTGAGTGATCTTGTTCCCCATATCTGTCAGGCACAAAACTGACTCTAGGACCATACGTAGCCGATTTCGTGGGGCTGCCCAATGCGAGCTTTACTCCTTCAGCGGTGACTTCCATCAATGGTCAGGATATCAAATCCATAACACAGTACGGACGCTCAATGCAAGATCTTGACGCTCTGTACAACTCGGTTCTCTACAGCCCTGCCACTGCCGGGAATCCGGATGGCATGGGGACCTTTGAAAGGGGCTTTTCCACTCAAAATGACGACACAACTTCTTGCACCTTCGAGAACGGCACAACTACTGTAGTCAACGCTACAGTTGAAATTAATGCATTGTACGCTACGACGATACCAGCAAATGGGCAAAACTTTTCCAGGCTCCTCACCACCGTAGAGTCTAATCACTCTTCAACCTTACCGCTTACTACCCCAACCAGCTCGTCTACGGCCTCGGCCTTACCCTCTCCATTGCCTCTTGGAACAAACTATCCCACCCCCTTTGTGAAGTCCCACCAGAACTACATATCTGGCCACTTTATGAACGGAACCGATTATTCGGATCTCGCAGTGTTGAGCGTCGCCTCTTTTGATGTTACACCAGCTCCTGCTGACAGTATCGATTTCTTGCAAGCCAGTACGGCATTTCTTGCAAAGTGTGCGTCCGCAGGCAAGAAAAGGCTGATCATTGACCTGCGCAACAATCCGGGCGGCGCCGTTATGGTTGGGTACGCGCTTTTTCAGCAATTGTTTCCTAACATAGTCCCATATTCTGGAGTCCGGATGCGTGGTTCTGACGCCGCCAATGCGCTCGGGCAAATAGCTTCGACCAGTCCACAAAGTGATGACCCGAATGATCTCACTCAATCTGTCTTCAATGCCCAGAAGTTACTTCAGCAACCCCACGGTCCGAGCTTCGATTCCTGGCAGCAGCTCAATGGTCCGCTAAAGCAAAATAATGACTCGTTTTCGAATGTTGGATCATGGGATTATCTCACCTCTGATTTCAATTCTTTCGTTGCCAATTACATTAGTAACACCTCAAGCCTTCCACCCCAAGTCTTTGCGGGGGGCGATATCACACTGGTAAGCCCACTCTCAAAGCTTTCCACTGGTCAAAACTGCAGCTCGACAGATTGGTGATTCCCAGCTGACCGATGGTCAATGCTCATCCACTTGCAGTGACTTTGTCAATCTGATGATTAACCAAGGGCGTGTCAAAACCGTCACCGTAGGCGGACGTCCCAATAACCAGCCGATGGCAGTGATCGGTGGCGTGCAAGGCGGACAAGTCCTCGAACTTCCAACACTACAGAATTGGGCCTCAGAGGCTCTCGCATACCAAGCCAACGCCACCGCAAATTCATCAGCTGTGTCTTCTGACATGCAAAAGCTACTGCAATCCATGGCATCACCGCCGCCCATCGCCACCGATCCCGGCCCTGGGAGTGTCTCTTTCAACTGGTTAGACAACATCGCTCAAGACGACGCTAGTATGACACCGCTGCAGTTCTCCCGTGGCATCGCCGCGAATTGCAGAATGTACTACATGCCCGCCGACATCACCAACGTGGCCGATACCTGGGCCCGAGTCGCCAAGGGGGTCAAAGCTGGCGGTAGCGGCTTGTGCGTCAATGGAACGATGAGCAATCCTACGCCTGCCTCCAATGGCACGATTGGGAGTGCGATTGCGAATGCCTTTGGCGGAAGTAATGGCGGTTCTCCGGCGAAGTTCCAGGGTGGTGCGAGCGTTGTGGAGGCCACTAAACTTGGATGGATTGTGTTCTTGGTGGTAACTGGGTCGATGGCTACGGTCTTGTTGTAGTCGGTCTGTACATGGCATTTGGGCAAGGGGATTAATGGAGAATCTTACGGCCGATAAACCATCTTGCATATTGGAAGCGTACGGCGAAATGTATGCTTTAGGTTCATCGTTTTACATGTGTATGTAGTAAAAGTGATCTATCATAGCCTTAATAAAACTAATCACAAGCAAGCGGCAAGACACGACAAGGCTTGTCCTCAAAACATAAGAAAGAATTTATCAATAGGATAGCTGGCTCGGTGCCTGGATAAATCAACATACAGAACTATCATGCCTTCAGTCTATCTCCAAATAAGTCGTCCTACACCAATCATCACCCACGAGCCTCCACACCTCCTTCCCCCCCCTTCCCCTTCCCGGAGTATCTCAAGAATAGTAGCAGCAAGGACAATCATCATGGTAATCAACCCCTCCAACCACCAGCCACATTCTCAGAAATACACGTTGAATGATAATAATCAACAGCTCTCCGCCCCCTTAAGATACTTCGATGCACTCATCAAAGTACACAAATCGTGAGAGCAAATCGTCTTGATGGGTTAGGCTCTGTAGATTAGCAAGGTGGGTACGGATGTTTAGCAGTTTAGATTTGGGTGGAGGTGGGTGGGGATGATGAGGGTGAGGGTGAGGGTGAGTTGTTGTATGGGAAGTAGGGTAAGTTTTTGTATGGGAAGAAGGGAAGCGGGTGGAAGGGGGTTTCAAGGTATGAGAGAGAAGATGTGATATGTATATTTGATTCCACGGGGATATGCTGATAACTTAGGGTGGTAGGATGATTGTTGGGTTTATTTAGGGAGCTGAGTATCCACGCTACATGTACCTTTAACAGCCTGCTGATAGTTTATGGCATATGGCTGATCGGGTGCCGGTTTGAGGTATAATAAGCGGAATTTATATGCAATTCTCCGTATTTGATATAGATAGCTAGGGATTCTGTATGATTGATTTATTCAGCTCGTGGTCGATGTATTGGGATAAGCCGTCCTGCAGGTTTTCCTGAATTTAATTATATGTTGTAGGCTCTTTAGCGGGCTTAGCATTGATGCTTCGTGTGTGTATATTTAGCTGCGGCGATGAACCGTGTTGGAATTCAGCCTCAGCCCTATAGAATAGTTCTATGCTTGGCATTGAGTACATGTAGCCACCCGTACGAAGGCTGACACCAAAAGTCTTGATTTGGCGCTAAATCTACCGGGACCCATGCGCCCAGGACTTTTCGGGGGGTACGGCTCAGGAGAGACCCCGCGTGGCTAACAAGAGACCCCGAACGAGAGACCCCTTCGCATATCCTTGAATAACCTCGTTAAAGTCGAGTCCATAGACTAATAATCTATAATAAAGATATAGGGGTAGTGTTTCCTTATAATTTCTTCCATATAATCTCCCTATTATACCTCGTCGTTGTCGAGTTATATAAGCATTATAATTACTACTATACATGTGAGGTCTTAGTACGGTACGCCTTCCTCTTCTTTCGCAGCGTGATAACTCAGTAACGACGAGGTTTCAGGAGTTACTTTCGCGAAGTAAATTACTTTTTAGAATAATATCTACAACTTTCATACTGAAGACTTATTTATTGGAGCCCTCATTGGGTGTACTTCGCAAGGGGTCTCTCGTTCAGGGTCTCTTGTTAGCCACGCGGGGTCTCTCCTGAGCCGTACCCGACTTTTCGGCAAGCTCCTGGGGGTCGACGTACACTGGGTGCGGTTTCCGGGGCGGACCCCCCCCGGCCCGCTCTCCAGAAAGATGGGGCACTTCCCGTTAGCGCCAAATCAAGACTTTTGGTGTCAGCCTCGGTAGATGAATAAACTAGCCGTTCTACCATGCATTTTTTACAGTACGAAGTCAATGATGGAATTGTTCTATTGTGAGTTGATTGTAGATATGCGTGCTGTCGATGATATGGTACAAGGCGCTCGGCCGCGTGTCCCTAGGGGTCCTCCTCCCAACTTGACATCAAATATGCTTGACAGTGTCTACTCAGTAAATTGCTAAGGTCTTAGGCCCAAGACTCGTGCAGGTCCTCAATCTTTACTCGGGCGGCCTATATTCGCAGCTAATTTGCTGTAATTCGAGTACTTACTTTACAGTAAAGTATCCAAAAGAAAAGCCGAGGCGCCACTACCCGAGACTTTTTGCTTGATGTGAGGCGGCGTAAGGTGGCGACCATGTCTCTAAACATATCGGCTTCAAACACTCTTCCATACAGGCCGCTGAACGAATCCTTGGATGAAATTCGACTTTTGACCGTCTACCAAGCAGATGATGAGTCGGAACCGGCCAACTGCAAGCTTGAGTATGTATCCCTCAACGACTCCTATCCTTATAGAGCGTTATCATACTGCTGGGGTGATCCAATGGTAACTCGCACAATCTATGTCAACGATCATGAAGTCCAGGCAACCGAGAACCTTGAGGAAGCACTACGAGAACTACGAAGACATGGAGACGTTCGGCTATGGGTGGACGCACTCTGTATCAACCAGAGAGACATTGACGAGCGAAGTCGACAAGTTTTGCGAATGGTGAAAATATACGCAAACGCGAGTGAAACTGTGGCGTGGCTTGGAAAAGCGGCTGATAATAGCGATCTTGCTTTGGATCTGATGCACATCTTATCCAATTATGATGCCGATAAAGATACCTGGGAAAGTGCCATGAAGAGGCAAAACCAACCGGAAGAGGTTTCCGCCTATCGCGATCATTGGACTGCTCTCGAAGCCTTCCTGAGCAGGCCCTACTGGAACAGAATTTGGATAATCCAAGAGGTTGTCTTCGCTCGGCAACTATTGATATGCTGCGGCTCGGCGCACGCAACCGGAATCCACCTAGGAACGACTCTCCAAGTGATAACGTCGCAAAGCGGAGAGCTCCGCTGGCCGATGATAGATAGAAGTCAAGCATCCTTAGATGGGACTTTGTCCTTCGTTTCGTTTGTTCGATTACGACAGTTCATTCTGGAATTGGGAGGTGGCTGGTATCCCTGGAAAGACTTGTTATTTGCCCTGAAAAGATGTAATAGAGCGCTCGCAACTCTTCCGCACGATAATATCTACGCGTCATTGGCTCTTGCGAAAACCGGCGCTGAGCTTTTGCCAGCACCGGACTATAGCCTTCCTCTAGAAGAGATTTGTATATCAACTACTACCGCTATCGTGAGCGCTAGTAAAGACTTGAGCATTATCTGCCTCGGCAAAAACTCTCTAGAGACCAATTTACCATCATGGGTACCAGACTGGTGTGACAGGCTACCTCCGACAATGGTTTTCCGAGATGAAGGCAACGGCTTACTCGATACCATCTATATGGCCGCTTCCAGCTCTGGTGGCTCGTTCAGCTTTCCAGACAAGCATACAGGTGGCGTCTCGGAACATGGTCACATTCTGATTGCAAAAGGCTTCATACTCGACATGGTCAGTGGGCTCGGCGCTGTAGATCTAGATCAGAAGTCTCGCAACAACATCAGCCTAGAGACAGATTACGATTGCATTCCACCCGATCAAAAGCGCTCGCTGTATCTCTTGCAGGAGGGCGTGGGCTTAGAAGTAGGCATACTCGAAGCATTTTGCACCAGTCTTGTCATCGGTAAAAGAGAATATCTATCCGGCGGCTTGAATCTCCTGAACGCCTTGTTCAACACTTCAGGCATTCACGAGACAACGCGACTACGTGATCAAATCAAGTACCTGCTTGAACAGTGGTTCTCGAAAGACAGACTAATCAAAGTTCATGGTCGCGTCATGGAAGAGTGGTATAACCCAGCTCCAGATGCGACGCGGCCGATCAGGAACGTATGTGCTCAAGGCTCTGGCGAGCAATACTTTCACGACGAAACGCAGGCCGCCTTGAAACACAAAAGACTGTTGATTACGCACGAGGGTCGGATCGGAATGGCACCTCACGAAGCTAGGAAAGGAGACAAGGTGTGCATACTTCTCGGCTGCCGTGTTCCAGTATTACTGCGCGAGCGCCAGGAAGGAGGCTATGAGCTTGTTGGTGAGGCTTATGTGCAGGGCATCATGCATGGCGAATCAGTGACGGACGAGAATATTGATAGATTGGAGGATTTTGAAATCTACTGATGCCTCGGTAGTGAAGCATTCGGACGAAGTATATTCACAGTATGGTGTATAGGGCGACAATTTGGAGCAAAACGGGCATCAAAAAATAGCAGGGCATTATTCAGGCCCTGACATTTCTTTCGATATGTGTACTAACCTGCACCTACCCTAAATTACGCCCCAGGGCTACCGATCTTGAAGCTCTTAGTATTCTCATTCGCTTCGGTGCAACCCAACCCTACCAAGTCGCCACTCTGGACGACAGAAGCATCCGCGCCGTTGACCATCTTACAATTGCTATCGGAGAAGAAAGTGATCTCGTTGACTTGCTTCCATTGGGAACCGTAGTTGATGCCGATATAAGACGTTCCGGCTACAGGGCTCCACTGGTAGCAATGTTTGGGATTCAGATCGGAATTGCCGGTGCCGAGGTTTAGGGAGCCCGGGGCAGCTGGACCGGTGCAAGCGGAGTTTTGGAAGGCGCCGACCCAGCCGGCTTTTGCGCGTTGCTCGAGTGTTTTGGTTGGAAATGAGGTAGTGGTGGTGGTAGGGAGGGCGAGGGCGGTGCTGCTGAGGAAAGAAAGGAGGATAGGGAGTTTGGGATGCATACTTGCTGTGTGGATGATGGATTGCTGTATTGATTTGTATGTTGTGAGTTGACTTACTTTCAGTCAATAGGATGTTCTTGAACATATACTGGTGTTTCTTGGGAGACTATATGTCTGACAGGTCAATCCAAGAGACAACGTGAGATGAGTGGACAATGAGATAAGGATCGAGAAAAACAAGAACGGAAGAGAAGAGAAGAAAGGAGGACAAAATAAAGACCCTGAATGAGACTCAAAGCAACAACAGCATTTGATACAAAGCAAAGCATTCATTCCGAGCTTGAATCGACCTTTCTGGACGTGATACTCGCGTCGCCAATGTACAGTGCCATACGTAGGAACAACTCGATGCATTCAGTGGTAGCTGCAGCCATGTAACGAGGAAAACTCATGCTGGCTAGTCAGTGGTTTATTGCGAAATGGATGTATTCATTTCAAGTACGTTCTCACCAGTAAGATCGAATCCAATGTGCTCAACCCACCAGTGGCAGCATAGCACATCCACGAGGATTCCCATCAAGAAAGGCATCCTGTAATTGCAGCCCAGTTAGTTCCAGAATAGGGCGCACTCTCGCTCGGCAAACCTTCCCTTCCCTCAAAAGATCAGTCACGTGACCTCCACCAATCGGTGTATTGATCCACCAACCGCGACACGCAAGAGCAACTTGATACGCCAATCTGACAAGGAATCTACTATAACCCGCAATCCCATCAACCTCCCGGCAAGCGCGCGGCCGCCAGGATGAATCCCGCCATGCAACGCCAGTACCCTGGCACGTATCAACAGATGCCCCAAAGATCACCCCATCATTCATCCTCCCGAAGATCTCAAGGTACCATCCCCGCGCCTGATCGTTTACGGCGCGCTCACTTAACTAGCTCCAATGAGTGTTCCTCATGTTTCCCATTCGAAGCAACAACCCAATCAACACCAACTCCAGCAACAGGAGCAGCTAAAACATGATCTCGAGAAGGAGGCTCGGGCCAAACGTCGCTCTGAGAAGCCTACCGACAAAAACATACCCGATGGAATCGAAGATCTGATCGTAGGCGATGGTGTGCAACAATATAAGAAGCTGCGAGTGGTGGAGAGGAAAATGGATGCTGTGATGATGAGGAAAAGACTTGATCAGCAGGACCCATTGCACAATGCTGTCAAGAAATACAGTACCTTAAGAATATGGATATCGAACACAGTGGAGAATCAGCCGTGGCAGGGGAGCCAGATAGATGAGAATGCATTCGATTTCACCATGGGAGTCGAGGCTACGTATCGGGTCAAGATTGAGGGAAGGTTGATCGAGGAGGAAGAAGACGAAAAGAGTGACAGTGATGATGAGGAAGAGCGACCGGCGGAGACGGACGGCATGGATACAAAGCAGGACGGCGCGGGCGCTGCAACTACTCCATCGAAGAAGCCACCAGGGTCACGGCAACGAACGAAGCTCTCGCACTTTTTCAAGGCTATCACTGTGGATTTTGACAGAAACAAGAATCTCCAGCCGGACGGCATGACGCAGGTAGAATGGAAGAAACCTCAACAGGCTCCGGGCAACCCAACATTACCCAACGCAGCCGACTTTGACTGCCTGGAATTCGAAAGGAAGAGCGACGAAAACATCAATTGCACAGTCAATCTCTACCGTGACGAGGTGCCCGAACGATACCAATTGAGCAAAGAACTAGCAGCCGTCCTCGACACCACGGAAGACGATCGCGCTTCAGTCATCATGGGTATATGGGAATACATCAAAGCAATGGGAATAGCCCAAGACGACGACAAGCGAATGATCCAATGCGATGATCGTCTAAAAGCCGTAAGCTCATCTACCCCCATCCCTAAACATCATCGCTAAGCATACCGATTCCCAGATTTTCCAACGCGACACCATCTTCTTCCCCCACGTCCCCACCCTCCTGATGCCGCACCTCAAACCCCTCCCTCCCCTCTCCCTCCCCTACACCATCCGC
>JAABUK010006015.1_pt1 | contig 18410 bp, 18 predicted proteins | sample 5559141 | NCBI WGS metagenome assembly JAABUK01 (sample SAMN10711869, study PRJNA513367) | rock metagenome | isolation source: Antarctica rocks | place: Antarctica: Victoria Land, Pudding Butte nord | collected 2016-01-03 | reverse complement strand
CTGGCCTGGCCAGGCGGTCGCTCGATGCGGTCCGAGCACTCCGTGACTCACGCTCCGCCGCCGGCCGGAAGACGATCGACGCCGCGCCAGCGCTCGTGGGCTGACTGGCGAGCCATCCCGGTGGCACGGCCGATGTCGGCCCAGCTGGCACCGGAGTGCCGGGCCAGCGCCACGGCCGCGTCGAGGCGCAGCTTGGCCTGAGCAGCGGCCGCGCCGCGGCCTCCACCTCGGTGAGGGCGTCGATGCCGAAGGCGTGCTCGGCGCGCCACAACTCCACCGCCGCGCCCTGTACCTCTCCGCGCTGGGAGACGTCGGCGACGTCGTCGCCGCCGGCGAAGACCCGCCGGGCCGCCAGGTTTTCCAACGTAGTGGAGGGCACCCGGGTGAAGACCGGGCCGATCCATCTGCTGGCCGGGCCAAGGAGGTTATTCGGTAGCAATCGCAGCACACCACCCAACCGGTGACCTCGCCGGCCGGCCGCGTCGGCCACGTCCAGGCCCCGTCCTCGCGCTGCACCTCGGCGCTCACCACGACCTCGGCGCGCGGGATGGTGCCCACGGTGACGCCTCGGCCGCGTTGCCGGTCGCCCAACAGCGGTGCCAGGTAGCCCTCGGGCCGTCCGTCGTCGGTGAGCCGTCCCACGCCTACTGATCTTTCGGGCATTCCTGCCGAGTCAAGCCGGATCGTCAGGCGTACCCGGCGTGAGATCTATTGCCGGCAGGCACGTGAGGGCTAAACCTTCGGCCCCCGTTTTCGCACTGTGCTGATGATGCCGCCGGCGACCGCAACCTCGAAGACGACTAGACCGATGATCATTAATACGCGAGGCACTTCATGACGAGGCAGCAGGGCAAGTACCAGAATGGCCAGCCCGACTCCGCAAGCGGTCAAAGCAGCAACTCGCGCCTTGCCGTCCACTGGCCAACGCTAACGCAGTCCGAGGCGACCGTTCGCTTGACACGATCCACCAGCGGGACACCGCGTGGTTGGCCGGATGTGCGCGCGGGAGTGACCTTCTCCGGTGGGGCTTCCGATTGCAGGGGGCCACAGTCAGGTCAGTGCGGTGGGAGGACGGCGAGGGGGGCGACTGGCCCGGGGTGTAGGTAGCGGATCGCGGTGGGGGCATGCTCACCGAGGGCGTAGGTCCACAGCGATGCCGGTGTTGCCGACGCTGAGACGGTGGCCGCGGTGAAGAACAGCCGGTGGGAGTCGGCGGTCCACACCTGCGCTGCCACCACGGTGAACTGCGCCGGTGGTGAGACTGCGGTGACGGTCGCGGTGTTGACGTCGGCGAGGAACAGCCGCCCGTAGCCGTTGGACGGGACGGCGATGAAGGCCAGGTGCTGCCCGTCGGGGGCCAGGCTGGCCGCTCGCAGGTGATACTCACCGGCCGGCAGCCGGACGATGCGGTCGTGTCCGGTGGCCACGTCGACGACGTGGAGCAGCTGAACCGGGCCGGTGTCGGCCGGGCACAACCCCACCACCACCCGGTCAGGGTTGGCGGCCAGCAGCAACGAGCATCCGCCCAGCCGGCGCACGGTGCGCCGGCGGATCGGGTCCCACACGGCCAGCGGCCGCCCGGACAGGATCACCCCGGCCGTGGTGGCGCCTTGCAGGTCCCCGGCCACGGCGACCCGGTGCAGGACCCGGCCGGTCACCTCGTAAAGGACCAGGTCCGGTGGTTCGGCGATCCACACCTGATCGGCGCGCGGGCCGGGGGCGTAGCCGGTGGCGTGGCTGGCGATGGTCCTCGGCGGCCCACCTTCCAGGGGGGTTGCCTGCACCAGTGGGTAGTCGGCGGTGATCAGGTAGCCGCCGCGGATCAGTCCGTCGGGCACATTCGGGATGGCAGGCCGCGCCTGCACCCGGCTGCTGGCCAGGTCGAGCACGGCCGGTGCGTCGGGCCCGCTGACCAGCAGCCGCAGTGGCAGCGGCCGGTCCAGGAGCCGCGACAGCCGGTGCAGGACCGGGTCGGCGGCGGTCAACCGCACCCGGACCGCCGCCGGCGGGGGCACGTGCAGTCGGACCTGCAGGGTGTGCAGGTCGGCGGCCACCAGCCGCGACCGGATCGTCACCTCTAACCGCACCGCGTCGATGCGGCGGCCGGCCCCCGCCGCCGCTGCCAGCGCTGATGCCTCCGCGGTCAACGCGGCCACCAGGTCCGACCGCAGCCGCCGCACCGACCCGTACGCCCGCACCCCTGAGGCCTGCCGGGCCAGCTGGTGCAGCCTGGCCGCGTCCTGTCGCTGTAACGCCCCGACAGCCTGGTCGGCGAGCAGCAAATCCTGCGGGGCGGCGGCGGCGTTCAACACCTGAGTCCCCGTGAACAGGGCGGTGTGCCACCCGTCCCGTTGAACCCACACCGCCTGCAGCCGGCGCAGTCCCGACCGGTCCACCGCCCCTCGAACCACCGGCAGCAACGCGACCACCGCCGCCGCTAGCACCGCCACCACCGTCAGCCACCGGCCGCGGCGACCCGGCCGGCCGACCCGCTCAGGTCCGGCGGCAAGAACATCCGGCGCGGCCGCACTCACCGGCCGAGCATCCCACCACCCACGCAGCCGGCCGCGTGGGCCGACAGCCGGCGGCGGTCAGGGGGGCCGGCCCGCGCACCGCGAGTCGAAGCTCGACGGGCTGCACACGGCGTTCGCCCCACAGACCGACTATGCATGTCAGGCCCACCAGGCTGAAGTACCCCAGCGGCTACACTCCCCCGGTCCGCTGTTGCTTACTCACGGGCTGATGTTGTCGGCCTGCGGCCGGCTGGCTGTTTGCAATGCTGCCCCCCGGATTGTGCGGGGCGGCCCCTCCCCGAACAAGGGCGCCCAAGATCCTTCCTCGGGCGCTCCGCGGGAAGCATCTTCGCCGTACTACCCCCTTGCACGGTGAGCCTCTGCCGCCCCTCCGGGCGGCCTTTGCGGCGGCGGGGTGAACCCACCGCCCTCATGGCCGGGGGACACCGGCCCACCCGCTCAAGTGCGGGGACAGGGAGGTTTCCCGGAGATGGCTACCAACAAGACCACCAGCACCACCGGCACGGGCGGGGACGACAAGCTCGCCGAGCTGCACCAGCAGATCACCGACGGAGTGGCAGCCCTGGTCGGTAGCGACGCCTGGCGGGCCATGCTGGACACGGCCGCCCGGTTCCACTCCTACAGCCTGGGCAACCTGCTGCTGATCGGCTTGCAGGCACCGGCTGCGACCCGGGTGGCCGGGTTCCGCACCTGGCAGGGCCTGGGCCGGCAGGTCCGCAAAGGCGAACGGGGAATCGCCATCCTCGCCCCATGCACCTACCGGCCCAAGCCCCCCGCCGAGCAGCCGGACGGCCAGCCTTCCCCGGCCGCCGAGGCCGGGGGAGTAGCGCGGCCTGTCGAGCCGGCCGGTAGTCAGGTTCGGGGATTCCGCCGGGTGTTCGTGTTCGACGTGGCCCAGACGGACGGGGAGCCACTGCCCGACGTGGCGCCGGTACTGCTTACCGGCCAAGCCCCCGCCGGCCTGTGGGACAAGCTCGCCGGGCAGGTCACCGGCCACGGCTACACCGTGCACCGCGGGGACTGCTCCGGCGCCAACGGCTACACCGACCCGGCCACCCGCACTGTGCGGGTCCGGGCAGATGTCAACGACGCCCAGGCCGTCAAGACATTGGCCCACGAGCTGGGGCACATCGAGTGTGGGCATGTGGCCGACCTGCCCACCTACACCACCTGCCGCGGCCGGTGCGAGGTCGAGGCCGAGTCCGTCGCCTACATCGTCACCGCCGCCGCCGGGATGGACCCGGCCGGCTACACCTTCGCCTACGTCGCGCACTGGGCCGGCGGGGACCTGGCCACCGTCCGCCAGGCCGCCGAAACCGTAACCAAGGCCGCCCGCAGCATCCTGCGGCAGCTCGACGATACGGCCGCCCGCCAGGACACGGCAACCGCCGCCTAAGGCTAAGCCCGCGGCCGGCGTACCGAGCCGACTGGCCGCGAGTGGAAGCGCGCTACCCGGTTGGCCACGGCCAAGGCCCGGCCGCCGGCCGTAAAGGATCGGCGGCCGCGCCGGCGGCATCCTTGTGCCCTTCCTCCCCGTCGGACTTCGGGCCGTCGCCGGCCGGTAGCCACAGTAGGTAGGTGCGGGGGCAGCCGGCGGGGACGGTGCCGCCGGTCACCGGCGACGTCCAATCCGCGGCGGCCCGGACAGTCAGCCGGATCAGCGCCCGACCGCCGGCCACCGCCTCGACCCTTCCCCAGCTTGGTTGCCCTTCGTAGGGCACGGTGACCAGGTCGCCAACGTCCACCGGCCACCCCCCGGTCAGGTTGACCCTCCTGCCCCCGGGCGACGCTAGCTACGGGCCCCGACAACCTGCCACAGGTAAAGGCCACAACGCTGCCGCTTCGAGCAGCCGAACACGCCGGTCAAGGTGCTGAAACCATTGACACAGACTTGCACCGTCGGAAGGGGTGGGCCGGCCGCCACCTGTACGCCGGCGTCAGCAGGCGGGTGAAGCGGCAATGACTTTCCGCAGTTGGGCGGCGGGCACGGCGTCGGCGTTGTACCCCGGGTTGTCCTTGGCGAGGGCCACTTTGACGCACGCGCCGGGCCCAGTGGGGGCTCCGGCGATGACGAAGTCTGCGCCCGCCTGGCACTCACCGGACGTGTAGTTCCAGCCCCACTGATCGCCGAGCAGTTGGGCCTGCGCCTGCTGCCCGGTCCCGAGGATGGTCCGCACGATTATGTCGCCGGCTACCGCTTTCCGCGCAGAGCATGCCGCGATAGCCGGGTCAACCGGGGCGGCGGTGCGAGACACACTCGGGGTGACCGGCCGGGAGTTGACGGTTGCCACCGGGTGGCTGCTGCTAGACGCGGCGAGCAAGATCAGGGGCAGGGCAACCGGGCGGGTCCAGCGGCTCTCTGGCGGCACCCTACTCAGGCGATGGTCAGCGGCGGCGGCTGAGCGACCGGCTCGGCGCCTCGACGGTGGCCTGCCGGACGGCCGGGTCGGCCTCGACGGCGACTCGGTCGGCTTTGCCGCGCCAGGCCAGCTCGGTGCCGGTGGCGACGGTGGCGGCCAGCTCCTCGGCGTGCTGGTCGGTCCACTCGGCGGCGTCGCCGGGCGGGCGGGTGCGCAGCAGCCGGGCGGCCTGACTGAGCTGGACTTCGAGGTCGTCGCTGCTGGCGTGTCTGGCCGGTCCGAGGTCGCTGGCGAGGGTCTGCGCCTTGGACTGGGCGAGTGCCCACTTCGCCCGGTTTAGGGCGTCCTGGGCGGGCCCGGCGGGCATGTCGTGCTCGGGCTCGGTGCTGGCCCCGGTGACCAGATACAGGCGGGTGGAGTCCTTCGCTCGGCTCATCGCGACGTAGCCGGATTCCTGGTACATGGCTTCGCGGACGCCGAGGACGAACGCCTGACCGGTGGTCATGCCCTGACCTTTGTGGACGGTGATCGCGTAGGCGTGGTCGACGTGGCCGGCGGCCAGATACCTCGGAGGGAGGGTTACCTGGCCGCCGGTGTCCAGGCGGCAGGACAGGGCCCCGCCCTCGACGGCCTCGACCGTAGCGCGGCTGCCGTTGTGGACGCCGAGCCGGCGGCCATTCTTCAGGCACACGATCCGGTCCCCGGCCTGGTAGTCCTTGCCGTCTGCGGTGAGCGTGTCCCCGGTGAGCCGGCCCGATTCGACCATGAGGCGCCGGCCCAGGCCGTTGAGGTCTGCGACGTCGACCCGGCGGGCGGCGATCATCACCGGCGCCAGGCGAATTGTTTCAGGTGAAGCAACCCCGGTGAGGTGCGCGTCGGTGGCGTCCCACCAGTCGGCGGCGAGTAGCGCGCGGGCGCCGGCTGTGGTGTCGGCGACGGTGACCCGGCCGTGGGCGACATACCGGTCCAGCGCGGGGCCGGCCTCACCTTTGCGGAGCAGGGTCAGGGCGTCGCGTTCCCACTCGTGCGCCTGCCGGCGGTTGGCTGTCAGCTCGTGGGCGCCGAGGCGGTCGGCCAGACCGCGGAAGCTGCCACCGGCGTCTATCTCCGGGAGCTGCGCGCTGTCCCCGACAAGAACAACCTTCGCCTGGTCGCGGGCGGCCACCTCCAGGACCCGCTCGAGGACCCGGCTTCCCACCATCCCGGCCTCGTCGATGACCAGGACGGTGCGGGGGGCGAAACCGCCGTGCTCGGCGTGCTCCAGGTCGCCGAGGAGCCGGGCCAGGGTGCCGGACTCGGCGATCCCCCCACCATCGGCCAGCTCGCGGGCGGCGCGGGCGGCGGTCGAGGAGCCGACCACCCGGTAGCCGGCAGCTTCCCAGCAGAGGCGGGCCGCGGACAGGGCGGTTGTCTTGCCGGTGCCGGCGGGTGCTTGCACTACCTCGACGGCAGCACCGGAGGTCAGCAAACCCTGGACCATCGCGGCCTGATCGTCGCCGAGCTCGAACGGGACAGCGGCCAGGGCGGCGTCAACCGTCTGCGGTGCCACCGTCGCCAGGCCGGCGTGCCGGCCCGCGTCGCCGAGGGCCAGCACGTGCGCCTCCACCGCCAGCATCTCCGTCGTCGTGTACCGCTGGTCGAGGTCGTCGCCCACCGGGACGACGACGGCAGTGGTGAGGAGCTGGCCGGTGCGGGCTTGCAGTTCGTCAAGCCCGGCCCCGTTGGGGGAGGCGTCGGCGACAGCGCGGAGGACGTCGCGGCGGTAAAACGTGGAGGCATGCCGGGTCAGCCCGTCCGCACCGAACAGGTCGGGGGGACTTCCGACAATTAGTTGTCTGAGGTCCCGGCGCGCGGCCTGGTCGAGCAGCTCGGCGACCTGGGCGGCCCCGTAGCCAATCTCGGCGGCGCGGGCCTCCCATCGGTCCCGCAGGGTCGGTTCGTCGACGTCGGCGGCTTTCCCTTCCCGGGTGGCCAGGGTGGCGGTCTGCGCGGCCGCAGCGCCTGCCTCCCCGCGGCGGGCCAGCTCGGCGGTGATCTCACCGCGGCGGCGGGAGAAGTGCTCTATGGCGGTCCTGGGGATGCCGTCGACGTCGGCGACGCCGTTGCGGACCGCCGTCCATTCGATGCCGAGGCGTTCGGTCAGCTCCGCCCGTAGGGCCGCCTGGTAGACAAAGCCGGCGGTGCGGGCATGCCGCCACAGTTCCTTTGTGGGGAGCGCCCCCCACTGGCCGTCCTCGGCGCGGACCATGTTCGCGACGACGAGATGGGAATGCAGCAGCGGGTCCCCGTGGTCCGCGCCGGCTACCGGGCGGGCGTCGCGGTGGCGGAAGCTGGCGGCGATGAAACCTTCACCGGGGACCCGCTCACCCATCCCAGCTTTCCCCCGCCGGGAGTAGGAGCCGACCCCTTCGAGGTAGCGCAGGGCTTCCCGGGCGGCGTGTTCGTGGGCGTCGCGGACGACGGCTGAGGCGGCCTGGTCGCCGAAAGCGTACAGCAGGCTGACGGATTTGGGGGCCCGGAAGCAGCAGTCGACGCCGGCGACCCGCTTGTCGGCCATCGTCCCGTCGGGGCCGCGGCGCATCTGCGGGCCGACCCGCTGGATGCCGTCGGGGGTGCGCCCGACGAGGAGCAGCTCCCGGAAGTGCGCCGGGTCGATCTCCCCGGTCATCCCGAGGGCGGCCGCCCCGGCGCCGGCCCACACGCCAGCCGATTCCCGGCCCCCGGCGTAGTAATCGACCAGGGCTTCCCGGGTCATCGCCGGGCCGTGCTCGCAGCCTTGGGTGCGGCCGATGTAGTAGTCGACCGACGCGGCGTCGGCACCGAGCCGGGCCAGGTTCAGCACGCCTCGACGTCCTGGACGACCTGGACGGGGGGCGGCTGGCCGTACCAGTCGGCCAGTGGCTTGCGGTCGGCCCGGCGCAGGGTGAGGCGGGCGGCCGGGGTGCTGCCGTAGACCAGCAGCCCCTGCCCGATCGGGAGTTGCCGCAGCTGGTCCGCCGGGGCAAGCCGCTGCTGCTGCGTGCTCGTCGACGTTGACTGCCCCCCGCCAGCCTGATGGGTGACTGACGTCCGGTCGACGTCGGTATCGCCGAGGAGCCGGGACAGGTAGTCGAGGGTGCCGAGGTCGGCGATCCCGGCCAGGGCCAGCTTCCCCCGGTGGTTGTTGACAACGGTGGTCGCCTGCCGGCCGTAGCGGTCCGTCACTTGGGCGAGGTCCTGCCAGACGCTAATGGTCTGAATGCCCTGCTCGCGGCCGGTCGAGGCGATGCCGGGCAGGTCACGCAGCGGTGCGGTGTTCCCGGCCTCGTCAAGCAGGAGCAGCAGCCCGGGTGACACGGTCTTACCGGCCTGGGCGCGGTCCTGCGCCTCCCGGACCACCGACATCACCAGGGCTTCGAACAGGGGGCGGAGCCGGTCCTGGGCGTGCGCGGGGGCGACCAGGTACAACGTCCCCGAGCTGTAGAGCAGACCGGCCGGGGTGATCTCGCAGGATGCAGCCGACGCGGCGACCTGAGGGTCGGTGTAGACGTCGAGGATCGTCTCCGCGGTCGCGTAGACGGAGCCGCCGGTTTCGGTGGGCCGGCCGCACGACGCGGTGAAGGCGTTGATCGCCTCGTTGACGCCTTGCCGGTGCAGAATGTCCTTGACCTCGACCGTGTCTTTCGTGTCGACCCAGCGGACCACGTCGGCCATAGAGCCGGACGAGGCGCCGGCGGCGAACAGCAGCGGGGCGAGGAGCTTGCGGGCCAGCGGCGTCCAGAACCGGGCATGATCGCCGTTGCCGGCCTCCCCGGCGGCGGCGACCAGCCAGCCGGCCATCTGCGACGCTCCCGTCCAGGTGCCGCAGCCAATCAGCGGCGTCCAGGTGGAGCAGCGCCGGCCGGTCGACCCGGTCGGGTCGTACACGAACACGGGGCCGATCGTGGAGCGGTGGCCTGCGGTGTGGGCCAGCACGCCGGCCTTCACGGTGGTCACCACGGCCGCGCCGGGCCATTCCAGCAGGGCCGGCTCGACGACCGACAGCGTCTTACCTGAGCCGGTCGGGCCGAACACGATCAGGGAATGTTGCGGTTCGGCGGCGAGGAGCTGCCGCCCCGCCGTGCCCAGGGTGATCCGCCCAGGGACCGGCGCGGGGACCGCCAGCGGGCGCAGGTCGCGGCGGGTCGCCCAGCAGGCCCGGGTGGTCGGCTTGCGCCGGCCCCACCCGATCAGCAGCAGCACCGGCAGGGCAAAGGCGAGGATCGCCAGCGCCTCCACCGGCGGGACCGTCGACAGGCCGGTCATCCCATCGCCCCATCGGTGTCGACGACCGGCAGCAGCGCGGCGGGGACCCGATGCCGGACCGGGGTCGGGGGTCGGCGGCCGACCCGCCACAGGGCGCAGCCCCGGCCCAGCCGGGTGACCAGCTCCGCCTCCCGGTCGGACAGCCCGGCCACCCCGACCAGGGCGGCGGCCTCGGACGGCTCCTGACCGAACAGCACCTTTGTCTCTGAATCGTTGACCAGGCCGTGGGCGATGGCCCGTTCCCGGGACCCGGCCGGGCCGACCGCATCGAGGTCACTCAATCGGTGCAGCACCAGCACGCCGGCGACGCCGCGGGCCCGGGCCAGCTTGAACGCGGCCTGAGCGGCCGTTGCCGTGCCCGGGTCGGCCAGCACCCGCCACGCCTCGTCGGCGACGAGTAGGCCGTTACCGCCGGTCGGACGTTCCGCGGCCCAGCGCATCGCGGCCGCCAGCATCACGCGCACCGCCCGGTCGTCGCCCACTGCGGACAGGTCGAGGACGAGGAGCCGGCCGGACAGCAGCTCCGGGCTGGTGGGCCCGTCGATCACACCGGGCAGGGCGCTGGTCACCAGGTGCCGCACGGCCAGGGCAACCGGCCGGGTGGCGTCCCGGAGGGCGGCCAGCGCCCCCGGGCCCTGAAAGCCCAGCGCCCGGGCCTGCCCAACCTTCGGGTGTAGCAGCGCCTCAGCGACCGTGCCCAGGTGAACCGTGCCCCCCGTCTGCTCGGCGACGGCCAGGGCGGCGGTACAGCCGGCCTCCTCGACCGGCAGCAACGGCCGCCCCAGCGCAGACAAGGCGACCCCGGCGAGGACTTGCGGCCGGTCGGCTGGTTCGACGTCGAGGAGGTTGAGCCGGACCCCGCCACCAGGGCGCAGGCGGATCACCGGGTGGCCGAGGAAGTCAGCTAGCGGGCCGTACTCACTCTTGACGTCGAGGACGGTCGCGGAGCCGCCGTGCAAGCCGACGACGTAGGCGACCAGGACCTTGATGAGTGAGGACTTGGCCCGGCCGACCATGCCGGCTAGGAGCAGGTTCGGCCCGGTCACGTCCCCGGCCGCATAAGCCGACTGAGGGCTGTAACACCAGGCCGACCCGTCTGCCATTGAGTCGCCCAGGTAGGGGCCGGTGGCGTTCCCGCCGGCGGACAGCCACGGCCACACACCGGCGAGCTGCGCCGACGTGGTCTCGTGCGGGGGCAAGGTCAGCGTCACTTCGACACCTTCCGGGCCAACGGCAGGACAGCGGCCAGCGCCGCCCCCTGCCGGCCGTACAGGACCCGCAGGCGGAGGCGGGCCTTCGCACCGGCGGCGATCACTTCGGCGGTCGCGTCGGCCAAGGTGGCCTTGTCCGGCGCCGACACGGCGACCATCGCCACATACCGGATCAGGGCGTGCCCGCCGGTCAGCTCCGCCTCCCGGGCCTGCGAGGCGCCCAAGGCTCGACGCCGGGCGGCGGACAGCCGCACCCCATGCCGGGCCAACAGCTCAGCGTCGGCCTCGGCGCCGCCGGCCTGCCGCTCCGCCGTCGACACCGCCGCGTCGGCGGGGACGGGCCGGGCGATCAGGGTGACGATCCGCGGGGCCCGGCAACCCAGCAGCAGCGGCGCGAGGAAGTCCGCGGCGACCGGGACCCGGGGCATGTCTTCCACCCACAGCACGCGGAACAGCGACCCGTCGACCCGCACGCAATCCCACTCGTCGGCGAATCCCACCACCGGCAGATCAGGGGACGGGACGCCGAACAGGTCCAGATGCGACACGACTCGGTCGCGGGCGGCCCCGGTGATCGGCGTGGCTTTCACCCCGGCGTCGCCGAGCTGCACGGCCAGGCGCTCAACCTCCCGGGCGACCAGCGGCCCCAGCCCGCCGGCGAGGCGCTTGGCGTAGGTAGTTTCCCGGCCGTTGCGGAGGCGAACGGCCAGGGTGTGCGTGTGGTGCTGCCCGACCGGGCCGGCCTCGGCGAGCAGGGCCGCATATGAGGCGGCCAGCTCCGGGTGCGCCGTGGTGTCGGTGTTCTGCGCCGCCCACGAGTCCAGGGCGTCGCCGTCGGCCGGACTCACCCGCACCGACCAGGACGCGGCCTCGACCAGCCCGCCGGGCTCGGCCAGCCCGGCCAGGGTGGCGGCGAAACCCGACGTCGCGGCCGTCCGCGTGTGCGAGCTGGCGAGGGTGAACGCCGCGGGCGCGGTCACGTCGAGCAGGCCCACCGGCGACCCATCCCACAGGTAGGGCGTCAGGTCGCCTCCGCGGGACGCCACGTTGCCCAGGGCTTTCGGCCATGACGGTAGGGCCCCCGCTTCGGCGTCGTGAATCCACCGGCGCTGTCCCCGGGCCCGCTGCCACAGGATCGGGACCCATTCGGGCAGGGCCAGGCCGGCGTGCCTCGTAAAGGTCAACAGGCCGCCCAGCGCTGCGACGCCCACCGCCAGCGGCAGGCCGGCGATCCCGCCCACCACGTTGAGGACGGCGACGGCGACGAACGCGGCGATCAGCAGCACGGCGATCTGTGGCGGCGACATTCCGGCGTAGCCGCGCTTGGCCCGCGGCCCGTACTCGTAGCGGGTTTCGGCTGCCGTGGTCATCACAGGACCGCCGCGACGGTGCCGGCGGTCTGCGCGGCCTTCAACGCCTGCGGAGCGCCGGTGGCGTGCGCGATCTCGGACCGGCCCATCGTCGGCGGCCCGCCGGGTGCGTGGCGCAGCAGCGCCATCGGTGCCAGCCCCACCAGAAGCAGGACCATCGCCGCGGCGAGGGTGACGCCGAACCCGCCGCCGGCCAGGTGCGCGTGCGCGAGGACTGCCAGGCCGACCGCGGCGCCGGTGACCAGGACCAGCTTGGACAGCAGGGCGACGGCGAGGAGCTTGCCCACCGTGCGGCCCCAACCGGCCGCACCGGACCAGATCATGCCGGCCATGCCCAGCGGGATGAATGCGGTCACCAGGACGATCGCGGCGTCCCGGGCGACCATGTCGGCGAAGAACAGCAGCCCGCCGATGATTAGGGCCATCGCCCCGAGCAGCACGATCCCCAGCGGATTGCCCGACGTCGCGGTCGCCACCCCGAGGACTTTGCCGGCGTCCTTGCCGGCCGTGGCGCCGATCCCGGCGCAGGCCACGTCCACCGCGGCAGCGGCGAAACCGACCAGCGCCGGGGCGGCGGCGGACACGATCCCCCACACAGCGGCGAAGCCGAGGGCCCGGGACAGTGACCGGCCATCCCCACGCAGGCCGCCGACCGCGGCGGCCACGATCAGGAACAGCAGCGCGACCCCGGCCGAAACGAGGGTGATCTGACCGTAGATGCCGGCGAACCAGGCGCCGTCGAGGCGGGGCGTGGTCGTGGCGGCGATTAGTGGGAGGAGCTGGCCGATCAGCCAGCCGGCGGCGTCGGTGAACAGCGCCACGAAGGGGCCGAACAGGAAGTGCGGGATCACCGGTCTTCCAACGAGCGCAGGGCCATCTCGAAGTCGGCCAGCCGGCTCACCAGCGCCCGCAGTCCGGCGCTGACCAGCCGGGGACTGTCGGGCCGGGCTGGGCGACCTGAGGCGAGCGCCGCGATCTCCTCGCCGGCGGCCTTCGCCTCCGCGACGCACTTGCGGTAATAGGCGAGCCTTGCGTCCCGCTCATCCCCTCCGGCGCTCACGCGGCCCCGCCACGCTGGAACGGGACTACCCGAGGGTCGCCCGGGACCGGCGCGGGCGTCTTGCGGGGCCGCCGGGACGGCTCGGCGAGGACCTGCGCCCACGCCACGAACCAGGGGAAGGCCAGCACGGCGGCGAAGTTGTAGAACAGCACCAGGCCCAGGCGGGGATGCCGACGCACGAGCGCCACCAGGCTCGGCGACCAGTAGACGGCGAACAGCAGGAAGGTGAACAGGGCGGCGAGCAGCCGGAGCCCGACTTGCTCGAACGTCTGCGGCGGGGCGGTGGTCAGCACTTGACGCCACCGCCCAGGGTCATCGCGAATGCGATCAGCCCACCGCCGGCGGCGATCAGCGCCGCCCCGCCCAGGGCCCAGATGACGGCCTGCTTGGCGCCGGCCTCCATACCCGACCGTCCAGTCCGGTGAGCGAATGCCAGGGTCCCGGCGGCGACGAGGAGCCCCAGCAGGCAGGCCGCGATCCCGTAGAACGCCACGTACCCGACGAGCTGCTGAAGTTGCGCAGCGCCGGGAGCGCCAGCCGCGTTCGGGGTGGACTTGATCTGGCAGGCCGCCACGGTGCGAGCGCCGATGAAGATCACGGGTTTTCCTTTCCGAGCGGCCGGGCCGGGGGCTCCGGGGGCCCGCGTGACGGCCCGACCACTCTCTGGCGAACGCTAGGCGTATCTACATGTATTCGCAACGATTCGCTGTGATACACATAGTAGACGCCTGGCCGTAAGAGATTCGCAATGATTCGCTGTTAGGAGGGTCCGTGTGCCCCAAGATGCGGTGGCAACGGCTAATCTGGGTCAGGACATGGCCGGAGGCGACGACACAGACGGGTTGTGGCTTACGCCACCCCAAGTGGCCGCGATCCTGCACGTCAGCGTCGAGACGGTTCGCCGGCTCGCCCGAGAGGGCCAGCTCCCACACATCAAGCTCGGCGGGTCACTGCGCTTCAAGCGCTCGACCATCGAGAACCTGGACCAGCTACCCGACTCCTAGCCACCGGCCGTGAAGGCCATCCTTGCGGCGGTCGCGAGCATCGCGGTGCTGCCCGCCGTGGCCGTGATGGGGCTCGGCGCGATGCTTTCGGCCAGCGGCAGCACAGTCCCGACTGGATGCCCCAGCGCCTCACCCAGCGCCACCCCGAGCAGCCCGCCCGGCCCGGGCGCCAGCGCCAGTCCGGACCCGTGCGCCGGTATCGCCGGCTACGTGAATCCCCTGCCCGACCCGCAATGGGGGACCGCGCGGACCGACCAGGGGGTCGACTTCATCCCGACCGTGCCGCTGTCGGTCCTGGCGATCGGGGACGGCGTAGTCACCTACTCGTCGACGTCGTGCGGCTGGCCGGGTGGGGCGTTCGTCGCCTACCGGCTCACCAACGGGTCGCACGCCGGGCTGTACGTGTTCGTCGCCGAACACCTGACGGACCTGCTACCGGTAGGCACGGTCCTACACGCCGGCGACCCGGTCGCGGTCGGCTGGCCCGGCTACCCCTGGATCGAAACCGGCTGGGCCGCCCCGCAAGGAGACAGCCCCGCCGTCCCGTACAACGGCCTCCCCGACGGGACACCCACCGCGGGCGGCCTCGCCTTCGCCCGCTTCCTCAACGAGCTGGGACGCACCACCGCGCAGGACCCCGGACCAGGCCCCGACCGGCCATAGCAGACCTGAGCGGGACCGGCCCCGCCGGGCGGCAACCGCAACCGGGGTCACCCCTAGCGAGGTCGCGCCTCACGTCAAGGCCCCACCGCTGGGGCCGGCTCCACCGAGCCTTGACCCGAGCCTCCCCCGGCCCTGCTCGACCCCAACCGTTCCCCTCCAGGGGGGACGCCAAAGGGTGACCCCGAACAGCGACAGGACACAGACCACGACCCAGCCAGTGACCAACGAGTCCTGCTAGTGGCCCCCAGCGCTCCACCGATACCGCGGCGTACACCCGACACCGTTCGACATCTGGGACAGCTGCGACTCCTCACCGGCCGCCATGGACGACGACGCATCGTTTCCGAAACCCGCACCACAGACCGAGGCAGGCGCGTGGTCCCGATGACGCCCAACGACAGACGACCATGACGGGCACCGGACCACGAACGCCAGCACATTTGCGGAGCGGACTACATGACCGCCTCCCGGTGTCGCCCGGCGACCGATCAACCCCGCGGCGGTACACCCACCCGGAGATGGGGCCTGCGCCCGCTGTCATGCGCCCTGCCTCCGCTACGGCGACCACGGCGTCCCCGTGTGCGGCGACTGCCCAGCGGCGTCGTGAGCCACGGCCGCCGGCTCTCGCGGGCCGCCCGTCCGCTGCGCCCTGCGAAGTCTGCGCAATAAACGAAAGCAGGCCGTCGCCCCTCCCGCTGCGACTGCGCAAGAAGCGTAGGAAGCGAAAGAGGTCACCCGCCGACCCCCCTTTCTTCGCTTGATGCGCTTTCTTCGCAGGCGCATAGAAGGAGCCGTCGGCGGCCCGCCGTGTCTTCGGTACGACGGACGGCGAGGCCGAGCGCCACGAGCCGTTCGCCGGCCAGGTCGAGACGGGCAGCCGGAACATGCCGCCCGAAGGCGGCGGACTGAGCCGTCCGGTCCAGGCCGGACTCTCCCGCGGCACGGAGGGCGGCGAGCAGCCGGTCGGCGACCTGGTCGCCAAGGCTGTCGCCGAACACGTACGCGGCCGAGGAGCGGGAGTAGTCCCACAGGGCCTCAGCGGCCCGGACATGCTGCACGTCGATGTCGGGGGCGCCGTCGAGGACCGCGTACAGCAGCGACAGGCGTAGGCATTGGGCGGCGTCTCGGGCGATGATCGACCCGAGCAGGCCGTCGGGTTCGTCGTCGGCGAGCCGCCCGTACAGCCGCGCCCACGTGGTCTCGGCGGCCGGGCTGCGGGTGAACGGCCGGTGGGCGTCCCCGCGGGCCGCCCGCAGGCGGGTGGACGTGTCGATGTGTTCGCGGAGCAGGCAGCCGTAGTCGTCGAGAATGTGCTGGTGGACGTTGCCGCCGGTGGGGTGCAGCTCGCCGCGGCGGACAGCGGCGAACAGGAACCGGTTGGCGGTGCCGCCGTAGGTTTCGGTGTCGGTGAGCCGGGCGCGTAGCTCCTCGGCGGTGACCTGGCACAGGGCGGACACGTGGAAGTCCGATGCGACGACGGTCCGGGCGCGGGAGCGGGTTTCCAGGCGGCGGCCGTCCCAGGCGTGGCGGACGATCTGGCCCAGGATCGACCCGTCCCGGCCGACGACCTTGAGCAGCCGGGCGAACTCCGGCTCGTCGACACACAGCCTCTTGTCCGCCGCGCCGGTGTCTGCCCCGTCGTCGCCGGGGTCGCGCACCTCGTCGACCAGGGCCTCACCGGAACCGAAACCGCCGAGGAGGCGGCTGCGGATGAACGCCGGGTCGATGGTGTCGGCCAGCGCCCGCGCAACGGCCATCGCCGAGCCTTTCCGGCCCTTGCTGGTGCCGCCGACCACCACGGCGAACAGGGCGGTCCCGTGCCGTTCGTTCCCGGCGATCACGTGTGGGCGGCTGCCGACCAGCCCACCCAGCAGCACCAGGCAGGAGACGAGGATGCCCGCCTGATCAGCCTCAGTGTGGGGGGCGGCGGCGCGGACGAACCGGCCCAGCGTGCCATGCAGGGCGGCCGGGTGCAGCTGCGGCCAGGCCGGCCCGGTTTCCGCCGGCCCGGCGGATGGGGCCCCGTTCGACCGCAGCAAGGCCATGAGGGAGGCCGGCGGTGACGGCGGCGTGCGCCCGGCGCGGGCCGCCTGGTCGACCAGGCCGGCGTAGGCGGCGGCCTGCCGCTCATGCTCGCGCAGCGAGCCGTTCAAGTTTCCTGTCATCGACTTGCCCGCCGCGGCCGGGCGATCCCCGCGGCCAGGCCGGAGCCCACCGTGCCACTACGGCCGTCGGAGCCCGACACCTCCCGCGGGTGCAGGCCGGCGGCCTCCCCGGCCAGGGTCAGCGCCCGGGTCGCCTCGGCCCGGTCGAGCAGGCCCGCGCCGACTAGGGTGCCTAGGTTGAACGCCGACCGGTTTAGCTGCCAGTTACGGCTGCCGGCCGGCGCGTCGAGAACAGCCTGGATCTCCCACTCCACGGCCCGCACCGCGTACCGGCTGCCGCCGCGCGGGTGGACCGCAGGCGGGGTGGCGCCCAGCGCCGGCTCGGCGCAGGGTGGTTTGACGAGGTCGAGGACCCAGCCGGGGAGCAGAGGCAGCCGATCCAGGTCCGGAGCGAGGCCGGCCGCCCACCGGTAGGCGCCGTCCGGGCGCATCGACGGCGGGGCGATCACGTAGCCGCCGCCCCGCGGGTGTCGACCTTCACCGCGAGCCGGCTCACCGAGTTCCGCAGCGGCCGGTCGGGTCGGGCGGCGTACCACAGATGCCAGCCGCCCTCCCGCGGGGTGCGGACCTTCACCGCCCGCGGCGTGCCCGGGTGCCGGTCGAGCAGCCCCATCCACCCGGCCACCGCCTCTGGGCCGTCCAGGTCGACCACCGCCAGCCCGGACGGACCGCACGCGACCCCGACGTTCGCCGCCGGCCAGCGGCGCCACCAGCCGGCGATCCGCTCCAGGTCGGCGGTGGCGTCGAGGACACCGTGGGCGGTCGCCGGCGCCTTACCACCGGGCCGGACCGGGAACACCTGGCAGCCGCCACCGGCCAGAGCCAGCGCCGCGGCAAGTCGGTCGCAGGTCATGCTCGGCGTCCCACCGACGACGGCCGGCCGGCACGGGTCGGACCGGGGCGGCCCGGAGCACTGCAGCAGCCCGACCAGCATCGCCGGCATGGTTGGGTCATGGCCTGGCCTTTCTTCGGTCGCGGCTTGCTCGGTCGGCGTCATCTGCCGTCCCATCGACGTGAAGAGCGACCTGCCCGGGGGCGGCCGATGTGGTTGCAGCCCCTGATCCCGCTCGCGTCGGTGACGTGAGCCCGTCGGACTACGCGAGCAGGCCCGCCACAAACGTCAGCGACGCCCTCGGGTCAGCGTCGAAGTGCGCCGCGACGTAGGCGTCATGTGACCAGCACAGCGACACGCCCGGGTCGCGGCGGGCCGTCAGACAGGCAGCCGCCGCGCACGGCCCCGCCGGACCGGCAGCCACCGCCCGGTCGAACACCAGGTCGCAATCGACCGACACGTCGATGTGGCCGTCCAACGCGGCCACGCACGCCTCACGATCGCAGTCGAGCACCAGCGGCAGCAGACCACGAGCCACCCGGACAGCCAGCTCGACACCGGCGCCCTCGTCAACATCGAGGCGGTCGTCGGCGGCCCACAAGAGCACGTCGCGCAGCGCCGGGCTCAACATTCGAGTGTCGGCTGGTGGGGTGGGAGATAGCTTCATCGGAACTCCTGCCCTTCGTGGAGCGAGGCGGGTGAGGCCAAGGCCTCGATCAGCGCGGTCACCAGAAGCTCCGGCGCCAAGGGGGCGAAGGGATCCGCGGGTCGGCTCTATCCCGACACCGACCGGCGCGACGGTTGCCCGGCAGAACCCGTGTTGAAGACGCCCAGGCCGCAGCCCTCGGCTTGCTCGGTCGGCATGGCCCACCCCGCGCCGTCGACGCTTCGGCCTTGGCGCACCGCGGCGTCGAGCATCTCCTCGAC
>JAABUK010006014.1_pt1 | contig 18411 bp, 20 predicted proteins | sample 5559141 | NCBI WGS metagenome assembly JAABUK01 (sample SAMN10711869, study PRJNA513367) | rock metagenome | isolation source: Antarctica rocks | place: Antarctica: Victoria Land, Pudding Butte nord | collected 2016-01-03 | reverse complement strand
ACAAGTTAATACCCCAATCTCACATCCACATCCCAGGTCCCCCTTCCACTCCACCACCATTCCCCCACAAACTACAGCATCCATTGGCGGATGCAAAATCCCCCTCGACGTTTTCACAGAAGCGAGGGATAAGAATTGGCCAATAGAACTAGTGAGCGTCACGAATAATTCTAATTAGGTTTTGTTTCTGAAGGGAAGGTTGGGAATCTATCTGTGGATTTCTCACGAGTGATATGATGGTTGTAGTGCTGATGGGGAGTACTGCGGCTTGTTTATACAACTGCTCATGATGTCTTTTCTCGATTTTCGCTCTGTTTGAAACTGGATTTGGGGGGGGGCTTTGGCTGATGGGTTTGAGGTATGGCATGTGGATTGTGCATTGTGTTGTCTATGAGACGAACGCTTAGGGCTATATAGGCTGGTGTGAGGTCATATGCGCGATGATTTGGGGGGTTGTGTGGGCTTTAGGCTTGTTGATCAGTTGGCAAGATGAAGGTATCGTTATCTCGTATTGGGTGGAGAGTCATAGTGATGATGCGTGGGTTTTCGTCTCCGGTGTAGTGGCAGTCAGTACTTTGCCTTTAAACTGAAAGTTTCGTGTGGTTAAAGCAGATATTGGATCTGGTGAGCTTTCTGAGGGCTGGTTAGCTTGGAGTAACGAGTAGTATCTGCTAGACACGGACCAAATTCAGTGTTACTGAAACTCGAGTTATCCACTTGAGAGGCGGCACAGAGAGTTAGCGTGTGAGTGGATACAATGCATATGGGAAGAAGATATATTGTTATCTCCTATCAATTTCCCATAGTAGATGATGACAGTGAATAGTGGAAGCTGACTGTTACTGTCTTAGTCAAGCTTGCCGCACTCTTCAAGAGCGGCAGCGGCAATACTTGTAGCGACTCGTTCGCTCTCGGCCCCTGCCATGCTCGAGATTGGGTCTTGCTGCCCTTTGGACCGCCTCATCCCATGCGACCAAGTCGAGGGAAGACGAGGTCATTCACCTAGCCATACTTGTCGAGGTTGGATGTCTCACCATGCTTCAGAGACCCTTGAATAACGATAACGGCAATCAACACTGGGTTGCATGAGAGTGTAGCTGCCCAAGTGCGATGAACAGACAGCAGTCGAGGCCAAACGATGCGGAGTGGGTAGTTAGGTCCAGAAAGCATCACGGCATTAGGAGACCTGTGAAAGGCTCTTCGTCATTACGTGTCCACTTTGGTTGCACAACGGCGGGGTTGGTGGCATGTAATCAAGGCAATCCCTCTTCACCCGGCGTAGTGTCCAAGATCGCTTCTACTGGCATGGAACTTCAACCAGCTTCGTCCTCCCCTTCTCACTCTTCCTGGGCCCATAGGGGGCGACCTCGTTGGATCTTGCGCCAGGCTTCGTTCGTCCAGTATGAGATCTGGCTGACACTCTTGACCTTGATCTGAAGGTCCATCTACGGATGCGTCCAATTCTGCGATGGAGTGCAGATCTTCGTCGGCAGGGCATGTAGAACTCTTTTGTGAAAAGTGTTTGGGATGTATATGTGGTGAGTCATCATCTGACGTCGTAAGTGGAGCGAAAGATGTGAATGAGAAGGGAGGATGCTGATATTGCTCATCCACCATGTGTCTTTGTTTCGTCAGCAGTTGCGAGCCGTCGGCCCTGTCAACGTAGGGGCCAGGCTTTTCTTGAGATGTAGATGGGTGACGGCCAGTTGCTGACACGAGAGATTGATCGTGTGGTAGGTCTGGTCCAAGACTGTTGATATCATCGGAGGCAATGGTGCTAGAGTCATGATTCATGGTGTTGAAGTTGGATAATGTACCTTTGAGGTATGGTATTTCAAGGCCAGAGAAGACGGGGTTCTGAAAGTCGGATATAGGTTCACTTTCTTCACAATCCAAGGTGGAACCGGTCATGTAGTCCGAGGGTGACATAGGATAAGGTAAGCGAGAATTGGTGGACTGTTCATCAGCTTGACGCTGTTTGGCTTTGGCTTCTCTTATAAGGCTCCTTAGTGGCTTATCTGGAGCAGAACCATCAACAGATACAGGTCTTCTCCAATCTACCTTCTGGATATCGACGAGCGGAGTACTGGAACCGGTAGGTATGCGGCCGATTGGGACTGCATCCACGGACATTGGTCTTCGAATCATATCCAGGGTAGGATGATGGTGTGGCTCCATGAGGATCCCAGATGCAGAGTGTGGATGGCTCAACGGTGGATCCTGCTCAACATCATCACTCTGGGTTGGCGCACTGCTCGTAGCGCTAGCAACCATCGTATCTGCCAACAACGGTAGTGCCAGCACTGAGCTTCCCGTAGCCACACTTTGTAGGCTCATAACGCTTTTGGTTCGCCTGCGACCGTTGCGCCAGTTGAACAGTTCCTCCAATTGCATATCATATGGTGGCGGCTGTTCCTCCTTTTTCTTATCCGGCGCCGGCGCAACTACCATCACATCTTTGGAGTAGAGGCAAGCAATGACAGCTGTGAGGGACTGGTGACACACGCTCAATCGCGTATGTTTGTCTCTGACTTGCGGATTGTCCCTGAAGACCCACATGAACCTGTTGCCAAAGTTGATGCCTTCTTTCGTTGCCTTATCAACACGCGCGGGTTCGATGAGGCGTGCGACGCCCCGCAGTGCGCTTTCGGTATCCTCTATGATGCCATCGATCCAATTGCGCTCACTATTGTTGAGCAAGGGTTCTTTTACCCGTCGTAGTCGACGAGCTACCGCACAGGGTGAAGTCAGCTTCTGCGCAATAGTACCTTATGTGATGAATGTGACGATAGCATTAGGCTCTCCACACTGCACTGCCACTCCCAAGCACCATTCGACTACATAGAGCAGGGGCTTCGAAAGTACGAACCTTCGTTGAGATTCGTATCGACGTGACGGGTGGTTTCGAGGACATCAGCAGTTTGTTCACCAACAGCCTTCAGCTGATATGTCACTTCAAAGATTCTTAAGGAGCTGTTTATGGTCGCGGCAATTGGCGTGAGAGGATCCATTGAGAGCGCCTAGCTAATGGAGGGTTCCAAGATCCTTTAGGTAAACTCATGTGCAAAGAAGAAACTGACATAGAACGCAACAGTCCGATGGCTTTCTCGGCGGCAATAATGCCGAGCATCCAATAGAACAGAGTGCTATCATCTAGACAGGATCGAAGCAACAATGGCTGAAACCTATCATGCTTAAGCCAGCTGTGAGCGTTGCCCGGCGTTGGCCACGAAATTGAACTCAGAGGTCACGGAGCTGTTGAGCGTTGACCACATCATACGCTTCGAGGCGGAGATTTGCATGCACAGTCTCAGGGTGTGGGGGCATAGGCAGCAGGGGTCATGCAAGATTGTCACGGTTCATGGTCAGAGAAAAACACCTCATTTCCGCTCGCAGAGACTCTGCGCGCAATGAAAACGGGGAATGCTCTTCGAAAGGAAGGTGGAAATGTAGTATCGCAGCAGTTACAGCCAATGTACAGCGCGCTAGATGCTGAAAGTCTCTTTTCCAGACATCATTGCATGGCCCACATGAAGGCGACGTTCGATAGATGACAAGGCTGAGGTTTTGGATGACTTTCATTGGCCAGGAAGCGGTTCGCGGAAGCGGGGCCAGCGATTCCAGCGCGTAAATATGCAGACTTATCACACGACCTAACTCCTTAAAGGAAAGGCGGACGATATCTGGGTGTTTCAATCTCAGCCCCGATGCGAAGCTAGGAATGATCAACTGTCACTACACCATCAGTGTTCTCTAGCACGGCGCTGGCGCACCTTGCTGCAGTCTATTGTCGTCAAGGTGCATCTCTAGTCCGAAGAGTCCGTACTTGAAAACCCACAGGATGAACCGGGGAAAGGAAGCGACAGACATTATTGGGCCAAGAGAATCAACACTAGGCGGAGTCTTGAGGGCAATCTCATTGCTCAGATCAAAGACCCACCCCAGCCCGTGTCAGCAGTGAATCTCTACCGAATGTAGCAGCCTTCTTAGCCCCAGCGGCTAATTCCTTGAACGCGCAGAGTGCATTCGCGTCGGGTTGCTATTCCAATGACGAGGTTAGGAACCTGGTATCTGATAGACACCAACAAGACGACGTAGAACTCTTGCTTAGACTCTGTCATCTGTGCACAGGAATGCTGCTGTTATACGTGAAATACCATCCCAACAACAAGATCTTCTGCATATGGACAGTTTGCTCAGACCCTCTCCTGATTGACGTAACGAGAAAGGCACGCCGGTCTCAAGTCTTCTCGATCACCGCCTTCAGCATGACCTGAGACTCGGCTAGAGCTTGGCCCCTCTCGTCCGTCACTTTGATCAGCGATGGTGACACCACAACTCTGTTAGCTCCCACTTCACTTTGCTTAGGCCAATAGAACCGAAGGTCTGACGGCTGGGAAAATATGAAGATGCCCAATTCTGCGGCGGACCTGAGGATGGCGGAAAGACTTTGATTGCGGACTTTGTCCTCATGCTTCAGATTCGTCCACGGCGCGAATGCTCGAGAAAACGCTCCGACGTCCTCTCGAATTTGGTGATCTCGGTGCGCGATGTACACGGGATCTTGCGAAGGAGTTGGTCGTAGGTACGCTGTCAGCACTCGCCATCGAGACATGCATTGGTCGAAGCCTATCAAAGTGTCAGCAGAGACACCAAACCATCCAAATGCCCCTTATCATGTAGTGAAATATTACCTGGCTTTGTTGATCCAGTACTCCTAGTCGACTCGACCGCAGCAGGCACAAGCATGAATTCATCCGGCAAAAGACTCGATCCAGGCCTAGAGCGCGAGGAGATGGAGGAGGTAATGAACTGAGCCAGCGCGTGTTTGATCAGGAAAGTCGCATGCCTTGATTGTAGGAGGAGAGTGGCAAGTGAATTGGGTAGATTCGGTGAGTCGAAGACAGCGACATCTGAATGGGGTCGAAGGCTAGACAAGCCTGGATCGTTCCGATAAAAATTCTCGACGTAAAGCTCGACCTGGTCTAGCATGGTCTTCACTTTATTTTGGACGGTTTTGTCATCCGCTGATTGAGGAAGGTAGTTCTCGATTGTATCGCGAGACTTTGGAGCCTCTGTCACTAAGACTTCCTTTGGCACCGACTGTGAACTTTGTCGATTTTTATCTGCCAACTCAAATTCGGTCTTGTCTTTCGGCCCCTTATGATCTTGTTCATGTCGTGATACCCGCCTACGACGCATGATCAGAAATGTTGCAATGAAGGTAGCAAGAGCTAATCCAAGACCGACTGCGACCGCAATGCCTGCGACGGTACCATTGGCAAGTCTGTGGTCAGGCTTAGGCGTCGGTGTAGTAGCGGCTCGAGCCTGCCCGGTCGAACTTGGAGTGGGGGTCTGGGATTTAGTGATGTTTGACGAGGATACTGAACTCTTGGAGCTGGAGATGGGACCGCCAGTCGACGAGGTGCTAGAAGACAAGCGTATAGTCGTGCTGACTGCCACCACGGCGCTACTTGGAGTCACGAGGGGGGCTCCAGGTGATGGAAGAGTAGTAGAGCTGGAAGATAGCGATGGCACGGGGACCCCATTACTGAAATATTGAATTCCATATGCGCCAGGAGCGCTAGTAAAACTTGCTACGGGAGAGCTCGGATTGGGAGTAACAGCAAGAGCACCAGGGGAAGCAGAAGACTGACCGGGAGTCTGACTAGGAAGTTGACCAGGAGCGAGAGTAGTGCTTGTGGAACTCGGTTGGTCCATGATGTTTGCCTAGAATCATAGAAGATGGAGCTGGAGAAGCCAGATCAGGCTGGTATATGAACGGCTACGGAGTGAAAATCCTGGCCTTTGAAAGGTATGGGGAATAAATGAAGAAAATTGGGACCGATGTTTTGCAGCAATTTGCAAGAGCATCGCCCCGAAAGGCCAGCTAGAACTTGACAGGGAAAGTAGCTAATAGTACTTAGCCGCAGTTTCAAGGTATCACATAAGCCTTGACCAGTGAGCGCACGAACCTGGTAGCGTTGTCAACTATGCCGCAGGCGTGCTTCCGAAGCTGAAATTAACTAGGTGCTAGCGTGGTGGGCTAGTACCCACCACATGCAGCTTGTAGAAGGGCTCCCCTGAGGAACGATTTGCATATGAAGCCGAAACCTCACAAGCGAATTCCCAGCCATTGCCAAGCTAAGGTCATGAACTTGTTGATGATGAGAACAGCTTGTAGAATTGGAAGTCGAGACGAAGCCCAAAACAGCGAGAGTGCAGGTCTATTGATCTTGATGTTTGGTTGTGGGCGAACGACCTGCGCACAGCATGTCGGCAGACGGGTGGACGCCAGAGATTGTGGTCGGAGTTGACTTCGGCATGACCTGCACCGGTATGTCTCCGTCTCTATACGAGCATGCTGCTGCTGAATGATCATCGATATTGCTGTTCCCTTATTGATCCATGGCGGGGTGGGCTAGGAGTCGCTTATTCCATGGGACCTGATTGGCCAGAGCCAAGGACTTTACAGCATTGGCCGGGCAAACTTATCAACGAGTTGGCAAATAAGGTGCCCACACTACTCCAATATGATGATAATACCGGTGCAGTAAAAGCGTGGGGCTTCCTGTGCGACCAAGAGAGCGACGACACGGATTTCCTGGGCTACTTCAAGCTTCATTTAGATCCTTCTTTCTCGGACCCGCGACCAGATGCTCCCACGCTCGAACAAGCGAGACAGTGGTTCCAGGATTATCTCCGCTGTATCCATGACCATATAGAACAAAGCTTCTCGGATGCTTTTCCGCGCTGGAAAACACAGAGGACGGAATTCGTCTTCAGTGTTCCGACAACATGGAAGAACCCAAGTATGATTAATGAGACCGAGAAACTTATCCGGGGGGCTGGATTCGGCGGCGATGGACACGACCATCGTGCAAATATCGGCCTCACGGAAGCCGAAGCCGCTGCCGTATATGCATCAAAACAGCAATTCGAAGTAAGTAGATCGCAGCGCCTGAATTCAAAATTACCTGCTGACTTCAGGATGCAAGAGAAACGACGTTGTGCTAATCTGTGACGCTGGAGGAGGGACAACGGTACGGACCACCACGAAGCCCGCAACCAATCCATAGATCTCACCTTGGCCACTGATACTTGTTGCGCCAGGATGTCAACGTTCTCAAGTTGAACTCCTCAAGAGGCGAACCTTCGCAGCTCCAGCAATTGGGATGGGTAGAGGGTAAGTCCCAATGTATTGAATGAACGCGCCGAGAATCGGGATCTGACATATTCCCTGTCACTTCAAGGGCGCTCCATTGGATCCGCTCTGATAGACATGAACTTCCATCACATGGTCGCTGACCGATTAAGCAAGGTCCGTGCCAACCTCAAAGAAGAGCCGGAAGTCGTCGCCGACCGCATGGTACACGGCAGGTTTGAGAGGATCAAATGCTCTTACGGTACAGCCGCGCTGGCTGCACTGCCGGTCTTCCCGATTGAAGTGCCTGGTCTTGATCCAGGCTATAGCTTCCCAAATGCACACATCGAAGATTCGAGGATGATTCTCACGGGCGAAGAGCTGAAAGCGCTATTCGACGTCCAGCTCGACCGTATGCTTAGCGTGATCGACCAGCAATTTGACAGGATGCACGATAATCACCCTAGAACCCAAATAGTCTGATGGCTCTGACCCTTCGTGATTTGCAATCCACTAACCTCTTCCATAGACCTACATAGTACTGTCAGGTGGTCTTGGAAGCTCGCCATACGTCAGACAGCGTCTCAAATCGCACTATGAAACAGGGCTAGGATCATCAAAGCCGAATGCGCAGGATACCAAAATAGTGATTGTGGCCGAGCCGTGAGTATCGTGCATTCCATGCACCTGTTGGCTACCTCACTGAATGTTCGGTCACAGTCAGCTTGCAGTTGTCCAGGGGCTGGTTATGGATCGGGTGCAAAGCATTAGTCGTGGAGCTGCGATCTTCAAGGAGCGTTGCTGTAGGGTCAGCTACGGAATCTTGTGCATCGAAGAGTACGATCCGAGCAACCCGGCGCATATTGGTCAGAAGGTAGTTCGAGATTCTCGAGACGGCAAGAGGTGGGTAGAGGACATGATCGATTGGGTACGTTGAAATCTCTGTTCGGATCTTGCCCCCGTTCTGAGCCAAGTGAATCTGTGCCTTGATGAAGACATGCTGACCGTATTGCCACAAGTTTATCAAGCAGGTGAGGACCCCCGTCACATCTTGAAGCATTACTCCGCTGACGCGTTTCACCTGCAAGGGGGAAGTTGTCTCCACTGATGGTATCCTCAAGCCTTACGTGATGAAGATGAGTCCCGGAAAGGAAGCGCAGCTATGGCAGACGCATGTTGTGATGTCAACCGTGCCACGCGAGCAACTTCCACAAAGCCTAAATCAAGATGGTGCCAAGCGATTATGTGAGGTCGAATCCGTCTTGAAGGATACAGGGGTAGAGATGAAGGTGAAGAATCGACACTGGTACAATCGGGGGAACGAGTATGTCCGGGCCAAATTTAACATCAAAGTGATACTCGGAGCGGCGGACATCAAATTTCAGCTTCAGACAAAGGATCAAAAGGTCTTCAGCAATACCCATGACACCATAGAGGTGAAATGGGAAGCATCGAAGCGGACCAGTGCTCAAGATGGCGAAGACGTGGCGGCTATGTACAGGGAAAGGTGATCGTACGGAGTAAAGAAGATAGAGAATCTCCGCCAAGGCGCTAGAATAATCCGTGGCGAACCCGATTGGCTCGTCACGGGATCCCAAAGTCGCGACTCCATTCCGGACAGTCCCCTACCCACAGTCCCCCACTAGCCACAATTGCGGGGCGGGCATTTATATGTTGTAAAGTACGTCTTGCCGAACGACTTACGTATACTACGTCCAATTGCTCTCGTTATAAGACTAATTATATATATATATATTAATCTCAACTTTATACTCCTACTATTATTATTATAGTACGTTACTATATCGTGGAAGTTATAAGGGAAGGAAGTCACTAATTAATATTTAGCCTATTAGCCCTATAGTTAGCAGGGTCTACGGAGAAGCGTAGAAAGCCTTAGCGGTATATTTTAAGGCAGTCACGATAGTAAGGTCGTATAATACCACTACTACATAATTATAGAAGATAAGTCTGCCTAGAGGGTTAGATAGACTATCCGTACCTCCCTATTAAGTAGTATGCTCGTACCTGCCATAGTTATTGAGAGCTAGAGGCTAAAATTCCAATAACGATTTTTCGGCTGCCTTTAAAAACGTGACACTTTTATGAATATCTAAAGGCTAGGAATAACCTCGTTTATAATATCTTTTATAAGTGCAACTTATTACCACTTAGGGTTTAGCGTCGGTGTCCGGGTCTATTATATATGGTTCGTCGATTTAGGTAGCCGGTTACGCGTCAACAAACATCTAGACGTGGTCCAGTCAGCCAATCACGTGCCCCGCAATTACCCAGCGATAGCGACAGGGAGGTAGACCGACAGCGACGTGTATAGCTTCATGGTACGTCTGTAGGGGTGGAGGTCCAATGTTGCCCCGGCCCCGCAGTGTGGCTAGGGCAAAATTAGTACGTAGGGGTACTGTGGGTAGGGGACTGTCCGGAATGGAGTCGCCAAAGTCGCCGCTTCTTCTAAGTATACTGTGTTCTGAAGTTGGTAACGATACTGCGCCGATCTCGCCTCAACCTACACCTCGTCGATCCATCTTCAGTTGATGCGATTTCCCTCCCAATTTTCACATTCCGTTGACACTGCATGATGAGAGTAACAATGGAACGGCGAGATTGCTTGAACAACATAACAACATCTTGATTGTATAGGTCTATTCTCGTAACTATTGTAGGCTATACCGCTTTCCTCAACGGGTTCCAACCATTTTCCCGGCGATTTGAAAGCGCAATCTATCAGCTAACACCAACGATGATTCTTTTCATCAACAATTGGTGAAGATTGGCTGTCGTATCCATATCAATGGCCTGGCGTAAAGATCTTCTACTAAATCCATAGGGAGAATGCGTGTTCTTCCGTGACATTGTCTGACCTGGTCATAGAGAGCACTGAAAAACAACATCCAGGAGTAGCTGTCAGAGCTACATGGGATGAGGTCTCAGGGATAACCACGCTTTCTCCGCTTTCTTTTAATTCTCAATCGCTCGATAGCGAAAACAAGCTCCCTTCCCGTAGAGATTAGAAGGGAACGTTACTCACCAAAGCATGCCATACGTAGCCCATAAGAACACAGTCACAGGCACCGGCCGTCCGCAGGCTACTCTTTGCTGGCTTTCTCTCAGACCAACAAGCCGGAGATGTGAGGGTATCGAAGTCCTTTGATCTCTCAACGGACTCAAGTTTGTATGTTGTCACACACGAGCCATAGTCTTTGCCTGGCATTCGTAGATCCACGCACCTAACCATTGTGTGTTGGTTCAAGCTAAAAGTCTCAGACTACACACGTTGGGGTCGTTGTAGATGAATCCAAAATCCCCAAAACGCTGGTTCCATCTCCATCGTCAATATTCTGGCACTCTGCATTTTCCAATCTTATCTCAGATTCATTCTGCTTTGAATCAATGTAACAAAACCTAGATCATAGTGATCGCATACCTAGAAGAAACAAATTTGTTCACGCTATCGCCAACGCCTTCGACATTCCGTCATGACAAGTAGGTCCTAGGCCCGGGTTGCTTGCGTCCTGTTGGAGATGTTTGGACTGGGAGAGAGTGCGTTTCGGGATTATAAAGGGGCAGAAGTTGAGAGGGGAATAGTATGATATAGATTGATGCACAGGTTTGAGGCAGTGCTGGAGGCATTGCTGTACGATAGGAGCGTATGGATATAGAGATCACGTAGCTGACTAGGGCTCGTAAGGCCGTCGATCCAAATGGAATTTGCGGAGATCCTTAGAGGCTTTTGTGGGGATTGCTTTCCCTTAGGGTATCTGTGATCTGGGAGTATCATTGTAGCGTTCTTTACTATCACAATCAAAACGTTGCCACTGTGTGGGATGCTGGCGTGATGAGCTGTGAGGGTTGATTGGGTCAGCGTGTTGACTCTTCAACATTTGTGCGTTCGAAGAGGAGGGAATCGGCGAGCTGAAGATGCAATGAAGCTTCAGTAGACTGTAGCCACATCTGCAATATGTGTAGCTAATATGTGTAGCTACTCTGAGTGTACATAATTTTGCATGCTGCTAATAAAGAATTCAATCCGCCGTTTTCGGTTCTCTCCTCACGCAAGCCAGATCAGCACAAGCACCAGCACCTCCGATGGGTTCACATCAGCCAAATTCTGCGAGTACTCAAAATTACTGGGTCGAGCGTGACGGCACGTTTGTCCCCAGGATCTTGCCTTGTGCCTGCAAGATGTCGGTGGCGTTCTTCAGTGCGTCCTCGTGGAACTTGGCGAAATCTAGAAACACGCTTCAACATCAGCATTCCCAGCATCGAGAGCGACAGCACACTTTGAGAAGCTGGGGGTAAGTACTTACCCAGTGGATGTCCTGTCTCGCAGGCGTAAGTGCTCCAGATGACAGCGGTCTCATACTGGAAGACGGTCTCGGCTGCGAGCGTGACCCAGTAGCCGGCGAAGGAACCGTTGCCTGAGTGGTACTCGAGGGGAACGGTAGTATTCAGCTGCTCCCATTTCGCGAGGAAAGTGCCGTCGGGTCTAGCCATGCGGCTGGTTAACTGTTTGTACAAATTGTGAGCAATGAGTATCTTGTATGTTGGGAGACAATCTGGTGACAGGAGATGTTCGTGCGAAACACCAGAAAGGAAGGGCTTACCTGTTCAGAGATGAGATAGGTGCCGACCAATGTAGGTAGGTCAAAGGTGCGAATCGACACGCCGGGGTCATTGTCGGGACCTTGAGTGGCGACGGGTAAGAGGCCAACCCAGGCGCTATTGAAGACTGAAGTAAATTAGTGAGTGTTCACCCTATAGCATGCATTGCATGAAGAGGGAAGACTGGAAGGTGAACGAACAATCAGAAGTCACAGCCATGAAATCCTTAGCTGAGGCGCCGACGACCGCAAAGGTAGCGGACTGAGCGTAAGTTGTTCCGTTTGGGCAGCTGCAGGGCGTCACGGAATCGGTGGAGCATGCTGGGAGCAATACCGCAAAGGCTGCTGGAACCAGGAGGGCGAAGGCAGTGAAGGGTGTTGAGAGCTTCATTATGTTTCACAGGGCAGTTGGAGCAGAAGGTGATGGATTTCTTATCAAGATGGATCAGTAGAAGAGATGACGGTGATTTGAAGGATGAAGTTCTTGATGGAGTGAGGAGGAAGGTGAGTGGAAGGAAGAGCAACAAGGAATTTATGAACTTTGAACGCCAAGCATAGGGCTGCTACTGCCGTATTCGAACGAAGAAAGGTCAAGTGGTGCCAACTTCAACACTCCGAGAATACTGATACGATTGAGGTGAACACCTAGCAAGAAAGACATGATTCGTAAGCCTAATGTGGCTACGGCTAGGGCTCTGAGTGACGCATGTGTCGCCAAGTCGGGCCTTCTCATTCTTACATATCGTTCACAGATGGATGGAGGCAGTGGCCAGCTACCTTACTATACTGTAAAGATATCGCCTTGTCAGTACGGCTGAAGATAGTAAACCATGGTTAGAAACGTGGATTCACCATGCTCCTATAAGTTTGGGACATGCCCTCATTCTAGCTGTACTATATGAAAGCGTACTCGTGAGGGAGATTGAAAGATATCGGACAACGGAACGGGCGATTAGCGCACTCTTCGGTAGCGCGGTGCCACCGAAAAGCTAACGCCTACTTCGGACTAGGGTGAACAGCGACTTCTGGAGGTGGCATCGCGCTCTACACTTTTACCACTTCTGTTGATATGCTACTGGACTTAGTAGCGACTGCTTTCGAGCCAACGACAGCTAAAAAACAACTTCATTCTCGAACAGAGTTTTCAGGAGGCCAGCGCCAGCTAACAAGAACAGGAAAGCGAGCCCATCGTTCGGCCGTACGCAGGTAACGCTCCCCTCGCCATCAACCATGGCCACTTACGGGCCAACGGCCAGACGCCACATCACGACGTCTACATGACCTACCAGCAGCGTAAAATACTACACCCATGTGACCATGACTGCGCGCGGGGGCCAATGAAGCAAATGCGTGTTTGTTGGCTTCCACTCTCACCGCACGGCGGAGGTTGAGCAATCATACAGCTAGGCTGCTGTCAGCCTGCCATAAAGTTTTCATGCTTCCAGAGGGCAAGGCAATGCGGGGCTAGAAGGGTCGCGGTCTATGCTGGTGAAATCGTCCGGCGGAACAAAGAAGCAACATGGACGCTCTCGTGCTTCTCCTTGACCAAGGGCCCACATGGCTTCACACCGGCGCAGCTTCGTGAACGGTGTTACAAGCTGGGTTTCGGGGATATGGACTCCTCATGCAGGATATACACAGGTCGGCAAGGTACTTCTCATTTAGAGCAAGTAATGTCTTTATGCAAGGCATATTAGACCTCTTTCACGCTTAGAGTGGCTTTCCTGGTCAAAGCGTTCACCCGCATCAGATACCCACGTTACCTAGCTACTTAGCATTTTCTGGACTTCAGCATCGCTCATCTCTTGATGCCCATCATCTCATCATTCGGCTTTTCGAAATCAGGTCTCTAGTTCCGCCAATCGACATCTTGATGGATCTGATTGCAAAGATACCTGGGATGTTTTACTCTTCTCTGGCTCCGTTTGGGCTTGGTGGGTCATCTCATCAATAGGCACGACATACTCTTCCCATCCTCTGCTCCAGTGGCCTTCTTTGCAATAACCGCTATCATTTGCAGCGTCGTCGCAATATCGTACACGTACACCGCAAGGTTCTTTGTTTGCTTTAGATGCCCGAGGACGGCGGCGACGGTCTTGACGACTGTTGGAATGGATGTGGCGCTGAAGAGGCGATTGCTACCGTCGTATAAGCTGCTTCTCTTCCCTTTGACGACTATCATGATGCTGAAAGTCATGCCCCAGTGTAGGAATGGTCAGGTGTATATGACGGCGTTTGAGGCTACTCTTTTTCGAAGGGGATCCTGAACTGCCTGCTTTCCCTCGGAGACATCAAGAAATGCAGAGGTCGTGAAGGTCAGGCCTCTGAATCACCACCAGTCCCGGCTGTGAAAACTGCATACGCGGGCAAATTGTTTCAATCGAGTTTGCCTGTTCTAGGCGTTATTTGTTGCTTTGAGTGGTTAAAAACTGTACTTGACATATTATACTGCCGCGGCTCCCTACCGGGAATACTACTTCTAGCACGAGTGTTTCAAGGCGCCTCTGTGAAATATTTTGACGTCTAGGAATTAACCTTGATAGCTGACACGATGCGACCTAGCAATCAGAAATGGCGATGGGCTGGCGGCTGTCGGTTCAGCATGTTCGCTGGTGACTCTAATGTTTCGTCACGGAGACCATTCATTGCGATACCCTCGCCACAAAGCTTCAAGTGCCCGTGGATCGCCAAAGAAGCTACTTGCGACAAGCTTGATTCCAGGAATAGCTGCCGCCGAGAACTGAAGTTTCATAAAAAGATACCCACCTTGTCACTATGGTTGGTCTCTCAGTCTCATCACTACTAATTCTGATCCGCTTGGATCCTCGTGATCATTCTGCATACTGAAGTACGAGTATGTTGTCTCCATCACCATTCAATGTGCTCTATTTCGCCAGTCTTTTCTCCTCGAGTTTCTCCATCAATATCCAGAGAAACATTGTAGATAGCGCAAGGTACGATGTCTTGACTCCTAAACGTTGATCTTGACTCATCTTATACTGTTTCAGCCCCAACCCGCTCCCACCTCCCCCTGCACCTCCACCGCTGGGTCCAGACAATTATCCTATAGGCTATGGCCTTTCACTGAGAGTGCAGCGTCCCTATGGCGATATTCTACCCCATGGTCCGACAATCCTCTGCCTCGCATCTGCTCAGGAAGACCTTGATCGCCAGGCTGCTACCAAAGGTGATGTTGTCATCGATTATCGCTACGTTATGACAGAGAACGGCATCGAAATCGATATTCAATCCCTAAACAGAAGAGAAATGGTCTTGAGCAAGGCATCGGAGGCGCTTAGGGGCATAGCAGCACTGATGAACGCCTACCCGCAGCTGGGGACGAGGGCTGTGGCAGTCTTGCTGAAAGACGAATTCAACTACCTCGCGCGGATACAAATTTTAAGGGCTCGTGCAAATGTGAATGCCACACGGAACGTAAATGGCACTACTCAGAACACTTCCCCATGGAATCTCACAACGTACGTCTTATTTCTCCTCAAAGCCAGGATCCTCCACTGATTCCCTTCACAGCCACATCGACCCGAAAAATTACAATATTCCTTATACTTCAGTAAATGTCTCCATCGAAGGCGAGCCCCCTTACGGCGACCCACTGCCAAAGGAGAATCTGATCCTAGCGCTTGCTTCCGCTCAAACACATGCGAATGACGAGATCCTCAGACATGGCGACGGGCCACTCCCAGGTTTGTGGCGTTTCGAAGAGTACGGCATCGGAATCGACGTCTACACTCAATTGAGGGTCGACTGCAAGATCAGCACACTTGAGACCGGATTACTAGGCCTGGTGGATCTGATCAATCTTCCTGGCGGGATTGGGGCCGTTGCCGCGGACTTTGTGTTCCTCGAGACCGGGTATGGCGAGGTGGCTAGCGGGAGGTTGAAGTTTTTGGGACCGTACGGCTCTGCACCTGCCGCGGTGAATATGGCGGCGAATGCGACGTTGATCGAACAAGGCAAGAGTGCGAGCTTGACGTTGGTTGGTGGAGCTGTAGAGACGGGGAGTGTAGGTACTGCGTGATCCCTGCAGACCAGTAGGCCCAAGTCCGTCAAGTATCTGCCTGATCAATCATACGTCCAACTGCATCAAGTGCATCTTCTTAATTAGGTCCCGTTTTGTAGATATGATGGATGCCCCAAATACAAAATGTTCAGTCTTCGATGGCTTTCGCTCTAACTTCTCGAAGAGCAAATACCTCATCCAAGGGAGCCTTGAGCCCAATAATCTGACCATTTGATTGTGTCACAATATACTCAGCTATGCCTGGCTCGGTTGGAGCTTCAGCTAGGCCGCGGTCGAGAAGTTTTTGAAACGCCTCTAGGCCTTAGAAGGAGACATTTGTAGCTGGTAGGGACGTTTAGGCGACGCGTTACCCAATGAACACGATTTCGTTGACCAGGCATACTTGATCAATGTCGGTATTTGACGGATATGGGACAAATACCTGATGTCTGAGGTAGTTGTGTGAGAGCACTGCCACAGGAGTCATATTAGGGTTTAGTCAGTGACTGCGGTGCAATTGAGTCATGGAACTTTGAGCTGTCGCATGGAGTATAAGCTATGGCACTGCATTCGTTTCTTGATCGAACACAACAGTATCACCATTGCAATAAACACATTTGTGGCTCCTGTTTCTAGGCCAGTGAATAATTCCCACGATCTGACAGCAGCCAGTGCCAAGCTTTCGCGATGCTTGGCATGCTGTCCTCCGATCCACCACCAACAACAGGCGCTCGCCCATTCCTCTCTATTCCAGACGTGATACGTGAACGAATCTACGCCTACGTCCTCACAGTCAACGTTCCCAACTCAGCGCCATGGATTATTCCTCTACCCTCCCTCTCACACGCCCGCAACAAAGCCCTAGCCACCCTCCCTACCCCCAACAAGCCCGTCCCACTCGGCGAGCTGACGGCGAAGAAAAAGAAAGACCGAGCCAAGAAAGAAGCCACTCTCCGCGCTCGTGAGAGTGAAGTACTGCACAATCTTCAACCTCCACCGGCATCATCTTGTCTCGCGATCCTCGCAACCTGCCGTACCGTCCTGCTGGAGGCATTTCATCTCTGGTACCAACACAACACTCTCAATTTCGCACGCGCAGAGGACTTGTACATGTTCCTGCGCTCTATTTCCACCGCTCGCGCCAACGAGATCCGTTCTCTACGGCTGGACCTGCCCTATGTGGAGTGGAGCCACCCCCAAGCCAAGTTCGCGCTCGGCAGACTGTTGAAGCTGGAAAGGTTGATTTTTATAGGACCAGTCGGAGTGTCTGGGGGGCTTCATTGGTACAACGACTTCGGCTTCTCGCTGCCAGATATTATCAAGAATTTGAGGGGTTTGAGGGAAATCGAGCTTCTCGCATGTGAGGGACAGTCTGACAGGATCTTGGAGCTGATCGAGGAGTTCAAGAGGAGATTGATGCGGCCTAGGCTCGATAGACGCAAGCCGCCGAATATGGTGGATTTGTTTGGGAAGATGAAGATGGGGAAGCAGACGTCCATGAGAGAACCACAAGGATTGGATGAAGAGAGTGGGTACGCGCCGGATATGGCATCGATGCTAGTAAAGGACTCGGAGACAGCAGCGGAGATTAGTCGGAGCTATGGGATGGAGCCATCGTGATTCTTAAGATCTGCTCGCGAATGCAGCATTCAACCTTCCCCATTAATCTGGACACCGCTGTCGCGGTGAGGCAAGCTGTGTGAATAAAAATCCGATTGAGCAAAAGCGCACGACCATAAGAGTAGACTTTATGGTACACGAACGCCTGTTTTAGCCATCTAATGCATCTTCAAACGCTAAATATCCCCGATCATGAATAAGCCATATTCCGAATATCAACATGGCAATCTAATATCATATACGACCTTTGAATCTCGCAGGTCCCAAACTCCCACCGCGATCAACAGGAAGTGGATTCCACATGGCTTCCCCCGCAGACATATATCTTCGCGTCAGTGTCATCATACCTCCTGAAGACTTCGGCAGCTTACCGATCGAGCAGGATCCTCGGGCTGACGGACGGCGCTTTGAGACAAGAGTTGAGAAAGTCAACAAAGCAAGTAGCAGATGTGCTAGGTTGAAATTGATGGTGGTGCTGTATTAGCAGCGTAACGCTAAACGCTACCCAAACCCTGCAATATCCAACATAGTGATGTTCAGTAAGCCAACTTTACAGATATGTAACTTTACTAATTTTCCTTGACTCCCTTGATTTCCAGTGTCTTTGCCATACTTGCTCAACCACATCTCCTATTGTAGTAATATCTAGCACAGCATCCCAATGAACGCCTTAACATACTCCCATTTATCATGCTAGCCACCAGAAACTGAGACGTGCATCCAATTTTCCAAGTTGGCGCTGATAAGTGAAATCAGATATCTATTGCCATGTCTTAAGCACAGCTAGACGACATCCACCACATATTCACAATTCATACCTTTTACAGACTATAACATAGAACCTCCGGATCATGTACCATCCACTCCTATCATATCATAAGATAAATACACCAATCATCATCCCCACAAACCTCAAATCCATCTCCCCTCCTCAAAAACCAAACCCTCAAAAAGCCACTACCTAAGTACCCACCCTTCCACTGAATACAAAACCATCCAAACCACCC
>JAABUK010006013.1_pt1 | contig 18414 bp, 19 predicted proteins | sample 5559141 | NCBI WGS metagenome assembly JAABUK01 (sample SAMN10711869, study PRJNA513367) | rock metagenome | isolation source: Antarctica rocks | place: Antarctica: Victoria Land, Pudding Butte nord | collected 2016-01-03 | reverse complement strand
TATGCTGAGAGGCCAGATCCTGACAGATGGATTGGTGGCTTCTTCCGCCGCTACTTATTAATCGGACTTACTTGTGGTCAGTACGAGTACGAAAAAGCATGAATTGTCTAGCGTGCCCCGGTGTCAAAAGCGCCCAAGCCCAAAGAATTCGAAGGACACATTGGCCCACCTGCATGGAGTGAAGAAACTCGCCCCTTTGCGCGCTTCAGGCCCCCAAACGGCGAAAATCCTAAGACCACGATATGTCAGAGCAGAGTCACGAAAATCGAGACTTTCAGCGGGACGTAAAGCCTCCCCCGAGAGCCAGCGGGAGGTAAATGAATCCTTACGACCTTCCATCGTCATTGGTACTGGAGACAGACTCCAAGAATGCACTATCTGCGCTGAGAAAAAGGGAAGGTGAGTCCATTTGATTTTCGATAGTTCCACTACACGGCGCACTAGAACTGAGAATGAACACAGGCGGCGCTTCCCAGCCTCCGAAGTGACCCTGGACTGCGGGCACGGCAATGCCGTCTGTCAAGCTTGTCTCTTGCGCTTCGCGGCCGACTCGCTTAAAAGTCAAGGGCGGTGGGACCGAGTCTCATGCATCGAATGCAAAGTCCCTACAACAAAAACGGGACTTTCAAAGCTACTACCGGTGAAAGATATTGCGAGGTACGAGCAGCATGAATTTATTCGAGCTGAGAGATGTAGACTTACGCGGTGATGCAGGCTTGAATTGATTATCACCGACAAGGTGGAAGAAGCGCATCCGCGATTCCGATCCTGCTTGGCTGCGGACTGCAATCATGGCCAGGTCCACCATCGGCGTAACGATCCCTGCGTGCGGTGTGAAGCATGTGGAGCAATGTCCTGCTTCACACACGGTATCCCCTGGCATCATGACCATGACTGTGACTCGTACGATGATATGCATCCGGACGCAATATCGCTCCAGACATCCGAGGAGCTGGTTCGTGACGTGGGGAAGAAATGTCCCGGGGCTGGATGTATGTTCTATGTGGAGAAGGTCGGAGGGTGCGATAACGTGCATTGTAGCCGGTGTCAGCACAATTGGTACTGGAGTGATGTCAAGTTCGATTATGAGGGAGCGGTAGGTGTGGCGACCGTGGCTGAGGTGAAGGATGTCGGCATAGGGTCTATGGCGCCAGCATGATCTCTTTCAATATTCGTATTCCATTCCTGTCCCAATCATTGCTCATGTAGTGTTCTCACGTCTTTCCAGCTCTCCCTACTTTCTGCTCGTCCCTTTCGTGGCCTTCCGAGCCTGCCTTCTCCCATTCACAAGCACCGTCTCACAGTACACCATATTGTATGGACCCTTCCAACAACGCTCAGCATACCCTTCGGTGGCAATTACTAGTCGCCATTGTCTCCGTTGACTGTTTCTCTTTGACTCTTCCCCCAAGCGAGGTTCATCGGCTCGGTACGGGCGCTGTAGGTCTGCATTATTGAGATCGTACGACACTCGGACTGCCACTGTCTAGCTCGCGAGCGTTGGCTGGAAGATAGCGAAACAGGCAGCATGCGACGCGAGAGACTAGTAGCAGCGCTGTCAACGAATGTGTTGCTGCTGTCTGCCCACTGTTAAACAAAGGGACAGGAATCCAATGTTCAAAGCAAAGAGGCGAATCATAGCGCCAAGCCCCGATGACAAAGCAGACAGGAGGCAGACGCTTGAGTCAGAGTAAGCCCGAAGGGGCTTAGCTGGTCCCTGCCCGGCTTGGCACACTTGAGTGAGCGAGCCCTCGGAGGGTCCTAGAGACGTCCCAGCATCAACAGACCCCACAGCCTCATGGACTCTTTTTCGAGTTGCGTTGGAGAAACTGCCGTCCTAGCAAGGGCTGACTACTGCTCATGCGGCAAAGAAAGATGCTTGACATCGTCTAACATCTGTTGGAGAGTCTCGGGCAGCTCCACCTTGAATCAATTCCTGATGACAACCACCATCATCCCAATCTTGATGCCTACAATCCTACGTCTTGATCTGCTTGAGCAGCATACAAGCGTGTACCTGGGCCGAAGATTGATACAGTCCGTCCGAGAACAACTCCGCGGATTTAATTATCCTGTCTAGGTTGGTCCTCGACCCTGCATCGAAGGATTACCCTTCGCACGAGCTTTATTGTCCAATGCCAACAGAGTCAGAAATGGGTTAACACCTCAGACGCCTCTATGCTTTGCGTGGTCGCATTGACATTGTCCAATTCATAGGCGTGATGCTGAATGAACGAAGACGTACCTGAAGTTTTCCCTGCACGAGGCGTCCGCTCCGGGCATTATCAAAGTCTTCGGATCTCCAACAGTGAATGAAGGCGAGTCTCATGGTCTGTAATGGAGCCATGGCTGAACCGATTCATGACCGCCCGTGTCCCATGTTCGTAACAGGAGCTTCGTGGTGGGCTTCCTTCAGGCGAATCTTATTGGACGATCAGATGGGAGTGCTATCTTGACAGCCTTGAGACCCTTAGTACGGCATACCCAGAAGCATCAAAGCTATTTACCTTCAGAGCTGCTGACCGGACCGAGCTTTCCAATTAAGTAGTTCAAGATCCGGTTCACTCTATTATATTCAGCAAAGCACAGAGAGACAGATCGGCGGTAAGCCACTACTTTTGTCTACGAGATGCACGTTCACCCGCGCTAAATTATTCTTGCAAAGATGATCATGAATACCCTTCGACTTGCCTCGCTGCTGCAACATTAAGGTTCCCGACTACTCCGACTTAATCATGGCCTATTCTAGACGGAACGATCTTACAGTGTGGAGGTGTGCACGAGCGCTGCTACGGTATTTTCCCCAATGAGACTCGCCATTGAGAACGGCTGACCTATTCGAGAATGTTTTCGAGGAACGATAATTTCCCTGAACTGCGACAAATGCTGGAGGTTGATGAGAGACTCGACCCGTCACTACAATATCTGCGAGGTGTCGAGTCTCGATCTTTGGCTTCCATTGTGTTCCCTAGGGTATCCATTGTTTCGTGCAGTAGCATCAGTTGATCAAAAGGGTCTGCAAGAACCGGAAGCTTTGTAAATACGGCACTTGAGTCGACGGCGTGAATATTAGTGATATTATCACGCTTTCCAATTATACTCCTTACGCGACCGTCGACGCCTTGGTATGAGAGCTGTGGCTGAATGGAAAGCATGCCGGACGAGCGCATATGGGAAAGAAGTCCATCCAGCGGGCTGCAGATGCGCTCACGGGTCGCAAGTCACCTTTCTTTCCGCATCCCATGTGCTGAACGCAGTGGCAAAGCGAGATCATGCGAGCAGCACTCTCTTCAGGCATAGAGAAAGAAAGTGCCACAAGTGAAATTCATTCAAGCCATGGCTGCTGGCAGATCCACTCGCTCGGAGGACACGCCCAAAAGAGCCCCTTTTCGCTCCAGGAACGGTATTTATGCGGCACCGCCCGCCAAGATTTCAACCTTCAAAGGCCGCTTGTAGGTGGCCCGGGCGAGACAGCTTGTTAGCCAACATCTGGACCACGATCATCGTGTCAAGCCAACATCATACAACAACACGAGTCAAGATAATACTCTGTCCCTAGCCGTTCAACTACTGTGACTAGGTGCACATTTCGACAGACAATTTCAACATCAACATCAACCCACTGGATCTGCTCTCACATAAATCGCAGTAACCAATCAGGGGTTGACTGACAGGGGGCAAGATGAAGATCTTCATCCTCCTCGGGCTACCCGCATTCCTTCCGGCTGCCCTTGCAGCTGCATCCTCCGCGCCCATATACCCCGCGCACCATGTCCCTCAACCAGTCGCCAACCATAGTTCAGCAACGAATGCTACTACTCGATCCTTCACCTTCGACGAACTCTTCCACCTGCAGAAGGACTTCCTAGACGAGTTCATCTACCCAGAGAACCAAGTGCAGGTGTGTTTCTCCTTTCATCTGAACTTCACTCTCACATCACATGCGACAGCTGCTGATTGCACCAACAGGCGAAATCAATCAATGCCTCCATTCTTGCTCCCAACGTCCAAGGTCGCGTGGACATCACACGCACCTTCCACGGCGCAGAATTGAACACAGAATACCTCTTCGGCCTCTTCGCGAACCTCGCCGCAACCCCACACGCATTCACACTCCTAGGTGTGCCCACAGGCTACGAAATCACCCATTTCGCCGCCTCGCAAAACATAGCTTCAGCATCGACACGGTACTTACCCCCCACATCAATCCATCCACCATCCTCCATCCCCCCATCCCAACCCTTAACCGTCCGCTAACGAAACCACCACCGCAGCTTCAACTTCACCTTCCCCATCCTCTCCGGCCTCACCCTCCCCATCCAAATCGACACCTGGAACGCTTTCAACCCCCTCGGCCAAATCTCCCAATACGACGCCACCTTCAAATGGTGGCAATGGACCGTCGACTACCTCCTCTCCACCGCCGCCACCGCCAACGAAATGTCCCTACCCCAGATAACAGCCTACGCGACGCAGAAGCTCGCAAGCAGTATCTGTGAGACCGCAATGACGTATTGCAACAGCAGTGTCGTCTCTGACAAAAAGAATCTATACACAAGTGCAAAAGATTGTCAAAAGATTCTCACAACACAAGTGCGTTTTGGAGAAGCTTATGAACTAGGTGCGCACCCCTTCCCATCCTTCTAAATTATATAAGAGATATACAACTAACCCACCACCCCAACCCCCAGGCCGCAACACCCTCCTCTGCCGCATGGTCCACCAAAACATGGTCCCCCTCCGCCCCGCAGTACACTGTCCACACATCGGCCCCACGGGCGGCGGATACTGCGATGATGATAAGACCTATGCACAGACGGTCACGGAGACTTATTTTACGAATTCTCCGTTTGCGTATGGAGGGGGTTTGACGGGAGGGAAATGAGAGTGGGAAATATGCATGGATAGGGACATGAATTTATGAGATCAACTGATGAAGCGATGGCGTTGGATAGGTATGCGTTGGGAATGCAAGGGGAGGATATGATACCCAGATGTGATTTGTGTGCCGGGGGGGCGTGGAATTGTGCTTGGCTATATCGATGATGGATGCGGTTATACTGATGACATGAGCAATGGTTTTGATGAAGTGGATAGGTTCATTGCGAATACTATAAGTATGTCATATAGAACAAAATATTCCCATTTTCCCATCTATAGTAGCGTTCATCTATGATATAGATAATGCGCGGCGGGCATGGTTTCGTTTACCACATTTCACGAACGGAGCTACATATATATATTGCTCCATCACTGCACTAACCTTCTCAACGAGATGTATTCTACGCAATCTCGTTGAATAACATCCCTCACCTCTCCTTCCCTCCCATTGTGCAAAGGGTAGCAGCCTACATACGACTCCCACTCATCCCCCCTACCTTCCAGCACCCCAAAGTCTAGTGTTGTCCGAGATGGCTTTTAATGCCGAAGATCGATGAGGTGCTGGGGCTAGTGCTTTACCCTGCAGGTAGCCCATACGCACTCCTCGTCGCGCAGTTGTTGAGGCTCCTGAGGAGGATGCAATTGAGTCGTCGAAGCGCCAATCCAGTGCCCTGGGTGCGTCGACCTGCTGATCGACTCCTGCGATGACTTGTTGCCCATCCGTGGAAAGCTACGGCGCCGAATGTCAACACTGAAAAGCCTGTACTCGAGACCAGCAACCGAGATAAGAGCGCAAATATCGTCATATCACCAAAGATGTGTTGCTTCGTGGGAGTAGGACCCGGAGCAATGGCTTCCAGCTGTCTCGAAATTCGACCGAGAAGTAGACTTTGTGAAGAGGTGTCTCTGCTTGGCCACAGCCGCGACCTTGCCGGTCGCATTTTTGCATTTGATGGCTTTCTGCTGAAATCATTACATATTCCGGGAGAGATGGCATGGCATGCTCAAAGATGAAAGCTGACCTACATCACGAAAAGCTTAGTAAAGAGGCGCTTCGATTGAGCGACAACCTCAAGGCGACGTCAAAGGATTGGAGAATTCATTGCATGTGTTTGTGCAGGTTTATAGAAGCAAGGGTGCTATTCGGACACTTTTACATCAATCATGCACTAACCAAGGGTGGTTAGTTGTATTCTATCACGCTAGTGTATCTTGGGGCTGAATCTAGGCACTAGCAACGTTCTCAACGTTCCTTCGATCCCATTCCCTCTACGTAGCACATAGACCCCAGCTTGTCGCTGGCATGGACTGAGCCCATTCTTTCCCAGACTGCTTCCGCAGCGACTAATACAGCAGTCATGCGCCGTCTTTTGCCTCGGCGAAAAAAGCCCAAGGCTGAGGCTGTGAACGAGCCTAGCTTTCAGAATATGGGCCAGTCTTCGGAGACAGAGGGCCGTACTGTACTTTCAACAGAGGTATGTTGTTCCAACGCTCGAGTAGTTGGGCATGATACTGTACCAGTAGACGGGACTATACCATTTGTTGTTCGGCTCCATGCTCAAGACCTTTGTCAATTGTTTCTGTTCCTCATTCGGGCACACAAGTGTCACAGCAGACGGGATCATTAGCTATGTTCTCGCCATGCTGGAAATGCTTGGAATTCCCCCTCGCACTCATATTTTATACCGAAGTCGGACACATCTCTTTGTCTCTCTCTATCTGACTTCCAGTGGGTGACAATAGAGTCCATCAGAGTCTCCAAGCCAAGATCTTTGGGACCGAGCCTACAAGCTCTTACAACACGATAGTGGGAGCCGCAAAGTCATCGAGACTTACGAGAAAGTTCTATTGTCACTACTCAAAGACGAGGATGATTCGCGCACAGGATTTGTTGCTGGGCTCGACAAGGAGAGACAACTATCAGAGCTCATAGCAAAGAGGCTTAAGATCATAGAAGAGGCTCGGTGGAAATTCGATGTTGGCAATCAAACCATCGAAGTCAAGGCACAAGCTGATCGAATCGTTAAAACGGTAGTATTTGCCAAAGACTTTGTTTCTTCGGCAGTGAGCTCGGATCCGCATGCAGCGCTCGCCTGGGCGGGCGTTTGTGTGCTAATGCCTGTGAGTATTACATCCTTTTCCGTCCAGCTTCTTTGGGTCCAGACCACTTCTTGTTGGGCTCGTGGGACTCAGTTTTCAAGTACACTTCAGCTATATCTAGCTGAAATTGAAACTTACTCGGCCCATGGAATGAAGATTACCAAATATGGTTTGAGGTCTTTATGGCCAAGATACTTCCTTGCTCGCTTCCGGAAGGAGGACTTTGCAAGTTCTCTATAGCTATTTTTAGCCGGAAGCTTATCATACTTGTACTTGACATTGAGACTTCTTATGTTAGATCACTCCGAAATGTGTCGCAGGACCATCTCTGACGAACTCTATACCTGTTTATAGTTACTTTTGAATCCTTCAACACAACAGCAGGCATTGATCAAAGGTCTTGATATGATCTCCGATATCATTTGTCGATACAAAGTGGTTGAAGTGGCTCACCGCCAACAAAAGGCTGAGGCTCCTACACCTCAACCAGGTTCCATACCTTTAGATGAAGCGAGCGAGTCTTTGGACGTCCAGGTGACGAAGCTGTATTCGAAAGTCCTGCGATATCAGGCTCAGGTCGTGTGTCAGCTCTTGCGACCGGCAATGATTCAATATGCACGGGACGTGTTCAAGGCGGACGACTGGGCAGAGCTACTTGCTGAAATTGGCGACATAGACTCTGCTTGTCAGAAATTGATATCATTCATCGACTCCGGACGGCTCAAGAACGGCTTTAAGGAGCAAGCCTGGAAAATGGATAACCTGGAAAACACGCTACGGCTTGAGCTAATACAGATACATCAAGCCAACATCGAAGTTGCAATAGAAATTCACAATGTTAGGCTGCAAGAACAAGGTTGGCATCAGAGTGTGGAGCAGTCCAAATGTCTCCAGGCTTTATACCTTTGTGACTACAAGGCGCAGAAGGCACGGAATCCTAATAGGGTACCCGGCACTTGCCAATGGCTGCTGAGGAACGAGAATTTCCGACATTGGTCGGAAAGCACATCGTCAGACCTGGTACGTTTTTCGACATCTTTATATCACTACGTAGTACTTCGTTTTGCGTTAATGCATAGAATGCCATCCTCTTCTGGTAGCTGATGGTATGTTTCTCACTTATTTGCATTGTTCTTGCTTAGGAATATCTCTTGTTCTTCTCCCAGGACAGATCCCAAATCTCAATCAATATATATCTAATCCACAAAGCTTTGTATTCGCCTTAACATCTGTGAGACTATTTAAGGACCAGAACTAATACCGGATACTTTTTCAGCTCTGGGTCACGGCAGATCCAGGCTGTGGCAAATCAGTGTTGTCGAAATCACTCATAGACGATGAGCTCCGCAGCAGATCCTCGAGTGTGACTGCTTACTTCTTCTTCAAAGACGACAACCATGATCAGAGAAAAGTCACCATGGCTCTTTGCGCTCTACTGCATCAGATACTTGTTCAGTCAGGTCCAGAATTGCAGCGAAAAGCAGTGCAAGTCTTCGAGAGCCACGGTCGTCAATTGACGGACTCTTTCACGGTCCTATGGGACCTTCTTCTAGAAGTGTCCCGAGACCCAAAAGCTGGTCAGATTGTCTGCATCCTAGACGCTCTGGATGAGTGCGAAGAGGTCGGACGCAAGTCGCTTATAGACTCTCTGAACGCATTCAACGCCACTACAGGGTCGTCCACTCCTGAGGGCAGTAGTAGCCGCCTCAAATTCCTTGTGACGAGTCGCCCTTATCATGACATCCAACACCGTTTCGACAGCCAAATCGTACGACTAGCTGGCGAGGAAGAATCGGAATTAGTCAAGCAAGAGATCGATCTTGTAATCAGACATCGAGTACCACAGGTCACATCGCAGTTGAATCTTGATTCGAAAACTCAGGATGTTCTGCAGCAACGACTCTTAGCCGCGGAAAATCGTACCTATCTTTGGCTGCACTTAATACTCGAGGATATCTTGAAAAGGAGTGTAAGCGTGCACACGCCCAGAAAATTGGAGCGCTTTATGAATGAGCTACCGACTTCAATTTACGAAGCATACGATCATATGCTGAAGCGGAGTCCAGATCACAGGATCGCGAGAAAATTACTCCATATCATCCTGGCTGCTATACGGCCGCTGACCCTCAGAGAAATGAACATGGCCCTCAACATTGAAGAAGGTCAAAGTTCGCGTGAAGAGGTTGATCTGGATCCGGAAGACTCCTTGGCCGACCGTATAAGGAATATCTGCGGTCTGTTCGTATTTGTAAGCCGCGTGGATTCGAAGATCTATCTCATCCACCAGACTGCGAAAGAATTCCTCATCGGACCCGAGACCATCGGCCAAGATGTTGACCGTGATAATCCATCCTCAGATACGTGGAAGCACTCCATGGACCCAGGTGTTTCAAATTATGTCATTACCCAGATCTGCATCAATTACCTTTCATTCTCTACCTTCCAAAGCGAATCCCTCCGAAGTGATTCCGGAATAGAAGAAGAGAGCATGTTTTATGACAGCATCTGGGTCTTCGAATCCCAAAAGAATCACGAGCTTTTAGTCTATGCTGCAAACTACTGGGCTTTCCATTTCCGCCATGCGAGGGTGGACAGTGCTCTCTCTGCAGGTTGGGCTCGAATATGCAATTGTGGATCTGAAAATTTCAAGACTTGGTATCGCATCCACAAGCATGAACAGACTTGCAACGACCATTTTAACCCTTTGCCTTCTGAATCGCAGCTCCTGCCCCTAGTCCTCGCATCAATATTGGATCACTCGGTGATTGTCGAGCAAATAGCCAACAAAGGGGACCCAGGATTGAGAGAAATGTGCGGTCAAAGATCTTTGTGGTGGGCCGTAATGAAAAGGCACGAAGCTGTCGTAAGACAGCTTTTGGGAAAAGGCCTTGGCGATGCCACAATGTTTCAGATTGTGTTACACCATAATTCCAGAGGAGGTCCTTATGTTGAATATCGTACTCTGGCAGATCCTGCGGACCGTAAGGAACGAGCTCATGAAATGTATCATGATGCAATCCCGATGGAAGAGAGAAAGCCCATCGTGGATCTTCTGGTTGCGTACGGTGCAAAATACAGCGGGATATAGAGTGGCCCGCATTTGATACAAAATCAGGACATAATCTACACCAAAATCGCAGCGATGGCATGCTACTCCATGCAGCCTCGGAAGTGGCGTGCGCCAAACCACAGAGCATCGAAGAATTAGAGGATGGATTCGTCTGGGTGGAGCGAGCTTTATAGACAATCGAGAGGGTAGCAGCCCCAAGTCGGCTATTGACCGGCTACAACAGCCCGGAATCATCGTCGCTTTTGGACTCGCGGGTGGTGCAACCATTGGTCATTGTTCGACATGGATGAACTGAAATCCAAGCAATCAATAGGATACGAGCTCAAAGAACATATGCATCAAGAGCTGGTGCTGGGACAGAAACAAGTAAGTTTCCGGGCTTTCCGAAAGGGTTTTACAAACGTTTCGGTAGGCTGTAATACTGATCATTGTTTGGCTGATATGGAAAATGTAAGTCTTTCTTTCAGAGTACGATAGCCGGATTTTATTGCTTTTTCAAGCCTCATTGCCCAAACATTGGGAATTTTGCAGGGTTCAGTCCCCTGAGGTAAATGGCTCAAAGCTGAACGACGTTGGAGTCTGTCTTTGCATTTACTATAGGACATGAAATGGGCTTGATGTGGTCATCTCTCATGTCGCTTGCTCCACTTGACCTCGATATATGATCTGATTGAGACGAGCGACTTATATGGAATTGCCTTCGAATGTTTCGAATGAATTTGCAACCCCTTCAACACCAAATCAAATTCCCCTTCCTTCTCAAGGACTCATCTCAAGGACACATCTCGACAACACAAGCACTATTCTTATCCTCCATTGCCGGAATCAATACCACAAGAAAATTAAGCCGGCGTCCATGCACTACTGTTGAAACTCAAAGTATCTGCATTTACACTACGCTCTTGCGCGTCATGTGTTAGCCATGCGAACGGTGATGTAGACTCGCGCAGCCCGGCGACCTACTCCTTTTCTCTCTATCAAGGCCCCCAATGGAACCCCACAACATACTTATCAAATGATGTCGCGGCAGATAGTCCCAGTGGCGAAGGTCAAAGTATAGCCATCGATACAGCTGCAGGAGCAGCCGGCACTGTTTCCTTTTTCTATCGGAGCACTAAGGTGAAGGTGCTGGGCCTTCAGTTATTGGGCCAGGTTGGATAAGAGGGGATCATGGTACAGAGATGCTACTTTGGCGATTTGGATGCTTTGGGTGGTTATCCGGATTTCTGAATGCGCGTGATTGATGTGTTTGTTACGCTTGACACGAGTGGCGCTTCGTTTTGGAATAAAATTTCCCAAGGTCTAGAAAGGATGACGACTTGGTGCAGACCTGCGAGAGAAGTATCTTACTCTTTCATATCTACTGGAGTACGGCCGGCCCATTGGGCTTTGGAATCTCGGGCCTGTGTTTGACTCTTCCGTCCTTCTTTCTATACACGATATTGATAACAAAGTGGAGCAGCAAATCACATCAACTGCCACGCCGCCTATCCTTCACAACGACGGACAGATCCTACCAAAAGGTCGCCTAGAGATCTCTAGATTCTGCTCCTTCCATCCATATAATCGTCCACAATTCTGTGCCCTTCGGCCGGTCGTCGTAGCTCTCGTGCTGGCCCTGTTTATTGTTAGATCGTACAGCCATCACCTAGCCAGAATGGGCCCAAGTCAGCAGCGACAAGTAACTCTTCCGCAATACTCTCGCTAATACTCTGCATATGACTCGTGTCTCCTCGCAACACACATACACTTCCACAAGTGGCCCTCGACTTAGGCCCACCACAGCCACCACACCAAGAACGGAACCCAAATCCCCGCTCCAAAGCTCAGCCCATTGAGACAGCTTCTAAACACCCCTTCACATATGATCCTCAGATGATTCCTCACAATCTCATCCCTATCATTAATCCTCGGGAACCCACCCCCAGGCCTCTCCACACCCAAAAACTCACACAACCCATCCCACCCCTCAGCCACCTCCCACTCCAACAGTCGCTCCTGGGGTACCACCTCTCTCACAAGCTCATAATGCTCCTGATACCGCCTTAAGCATTTCTCCCCATCATTGACCTCATTATCGCAGAAAATATCCCAGGTCAAGCGATTATGAGCCACAATGGCGCCGACAAACGAAGGATCTGTGTAGCGTAGCAGTTTCCAGCACGGCCATTGATGGATCTTGAAGATGGAGTCGTTCATGCTGGTGAGCCATTTTTTGGGATCGCGGTAGTTGAGGATGATTTTGGCGTCGGGGTATGCATTTACTAGCTCTTCGGCGAGGAAGCAGCAGGGGGTGTCGAGGATGCACTGAAAATTGTCAGAGGTGGTGAGTCTTTATGGAAATAAAGGAGCTGTGGCGTACATCAAAGTCTTTGGTGACATGATCGAATTCTCGGCGACCCCAGGGTTTACCTTTGCCGTAGAATTTGGCTCGTAGAGCTGCGTCCCATAAGGGCTGGTGGCCGAGATCGAGCCTGTCGCTCCAATCGTATGGCTTGAAGCCGAGCTGAGTGAGTGCTACCGCTAGCGCTTTCAAGCGCAGTGTTTGTCAGCTTTTGTCGTTCATCGCCTGACTTGGGGGATGGTTAGGAGACACTCACACGTTGTTCCTGTACGACCCATTCCCATGACGAGGACTTTCATCGGGCGCACTTTTTTTACGTCACCTGACGGAAGCGACGCCGCTCGAGATGCTGACATCCTAGGAAAATCGTCTGCAAAATTCAGGGAATATCTTGGTTCTAGGGCCTCGCGAGCTTCTTGTGGAGTCAGGAACAGGTCTCACAGCAGGAAAGCCAAAAAGTACAACAACGAAAAATACCAGTTGTATTGAGATCTCAGAGTGAATGTGAGCGTTATTCGCCACTATCAACTGGAAGGTATACGCACGTAAGATATCGGAGATTGTAGGTGAATCAGTGGGGAGATTGTACAACGTTGCAAAACTTGAGCTTGATAAGACGCTAGACGTGTCTACACACATATGATGATTCGTTCACCCTTTAGATACACAGGCTGAGTGCAGAGGAACTCTCTCTTAATACTTACAACCTTGTTAAGTAGCGGAAATTGGCGAATTGAAATTTTTGTCTTTTTTTTTCACCTTCTCGGACACGATAATTTGAGAGTACAATCTAACTCGTGCGTTGTCGTTGGGCTGAATTTAATTACCGATCAGCTACAACATGATGGTCTAGGCTTCCGCCTTTGTGAACATTTAGAATGATCGACGAGAGTAACTTCGACCCTCACCATAACTCTGGGTTAGGGTACAGCGTGGCGTTAATGACTTCCAATAGTTGACAGATCCTTGGATATAGACTTTATAGAAACGCCTTTCACTGCTTCCATGCTTGCTGCAGAGTTAGTCTTTTGGCCGTCAGACTCACCTTGGTAGCTGAATCAACCCAAATCTCCGAATCTTCTGCATCCCTGCTTCCAAAACAGGATTTCTTCCATGAAGCTCTTCAACAATCGGTTTTGATGGGCAGCCTTCCGCACACATCTACCTAACCTCGGGTATATACTTTCGTAGAGATGTCGTTCTGACGTGGCCACTGCTGTATCGGGTCTGGTAGTCGAGCGTCTTCTCAAGATCGCCAGCCACCTGGGGCTACCCCAACATTGAGCCACCCTTAAGTCCGTGTCTATAATAGAGCGGCTACGCCATAGTCAGTAACCCGAGTATCCCCGTTCTGCCGCTACCAAAGATAACGAGGTTCACTTGCATTGTTTGCGCTAGCCTCTCGTGAAGTCAGTCTTCCTAGTTCCTAGTCCTGTCATTGAATATATGATTGAGCTTCGACAGCGTCATCTTTTGAAGGAGCTATAGGGCCTGAATCCATATGGGCAGCTCCCTTCCGGCCTTTTGCCAACAGGGGCGCCATCAAGGCTAAACAGGACATGGCTGCGGGTCATCGACTACATGGACTGCCTGCTACTTCGACTGGGAACCCCGGGCATGACGCCCCGGGGGATGAGGATTCCATTGCCGAATACGACTGGCAAGCTCTATCCCGTGGGTTTTCGAGCTTGACCACAACTCGAAGTCGATATGGTGTTAGGTCAGTCTTGGCAGTCTAGGCCCCATTTGGCGCTATAGTCTTGGCATAGAGTTAGATCCTTAGATCCCGCTTACTCCTCCTTGACCGAAGGACATCATCATCAGCACCATCACGATGACAAAGACCTCGGCGACACACATAACAGGTTGGAGGCGCCATTCCCCTCCATACCTCTTCCGTCGCTCTCCGTCTTCCTCTTACAACCTAAACCTTTCGCCCTATCCTTCATCTCCATCCTATCTACCAGATTTCATACAATGACCAACCCCACCTATACCCACGGATGGACTGCCGTGCCCCGCGATACCTCTACCCTCCTCAATGGTAAAAAGAATGTGAAAGACCCTGAGCCAGTGACAGTGGACAGCATACCGCTGCCCAAGACACCACTTGCGAAGAAAGTGCTGGAATATGCGCAGAAGGAGCTGAGAGAAGAGACCTTCAATCATTCCATGAGGGTGTTCTACTATGGTACGCATGGCTTGGCATCTTCTACAGTGAGAGGTGTTGCAGGCTGGCTTCAGGGAAGGTGGCTTGGAGAGAGCAACCGTTTGGGGACATATACAACGTGATAGCTTTCGAAACAGGTTGGCGATTGTGTCAGAGTGCCATGGTCACAGGCTATCACGCCTTCTCGGCAATACTCAGGCATATAGGAGCTACACCAGCTCTTACAGTATCTACGATCTTGGACTCATTACCCTCGTTACTGCCCCTTTCCTTAGAGCAGGCTCTGTGGCAACATGCCGTCGCAGCCGGCTTGTGGGGAACATGTCATCCAAAGCTGAGACTAATTCCCGTTGAATACCCACAGGTCAAGCGATCCGCCACCAGCAGTTCCCAGACTGGCAGCTTAGCGATGAGACCTACCTCCTCACCTGCCTCCTCCACGACATCGGCACCACAGATAAGAACATGCCTGCCACGCTTATGAGCTTCGAATTCTATGGCGGCTATCTCGCGCTCGATTTACTGAAGAAGGAACTACATGCGGAGGTCCAACAGGCCGAGGCGGTTGCGGAGGCCATCATTCGGCATCAGGATATTGGCGATAGCGGGAAGATCACAACGCTGGGACAATTGATACAGCTGGCGACGATCTTCGATAATATGGGTGGCCACGAAGATCTGGTGCACAAAGGAACCATTGAGGATGTGGTGAAGCATTATCCGCGGAAGAAGTGGAGTAACTGCTTCGCTGCTACCATAAGGAAGGAGATTGGGTTGAAGCCGTGGGCGCACACAACTGCTTTAGGGGAAGAGGACTTCCCGGGTGGAGTTGAGAATAATAAGCTGATGGAACCGTATGATGGATAGGCTAAGTGGTGCAATCTCCCGATTTCTGTTCCAAGGAGGCGTTGGAGTTCTGACAGAATGACCAAGTCGAAGGTTCTCATTCGTCTGTCATATTAGTGCTCACTACTCTACGGACTGATTATCTCCTTTCTCCTTCTCCAAAGCAAAATAAACAATGCCATGTTCTACCTCATCCACCTCCCTTACCTTCTCTTTTCTTCCTGTCTCCCTAAATCTAAGTTTTTTGAGAACATTCATGCTACGCTCATTTCTTGGATCGACTTGTGCCATTATTCTCTGCACACCGTACTCCCACAAGTACCGCAAAAGCACAGTCAGTGCCTCGTTCATATATCCTTTGCCCCAATATGAGCGGTTGAGCACGTATCCGATCACAGCCTGCTCAGAGGACCTAGTCCCCATCCGGCCGATCACCTTGCCAACATCATGTTGAGGTGAAGTCGCGCCGGACGATGACAGCTGCATCACAAAGGCCAGGACACCATTGTTAGGAGAGGCGATCAGGTATTCGAGTTCCTTTTCTGTCTCGTCGAGGTCCGTGTGTGGCCGAGTCCAGGCGCTGCTCGTGGACTGCTTAGCTGCTACAAGGGGGCACAATTGCCAGGGGTTCCTACTAGTATTTCATTACTTCCTCGTCGCTGTATATGGCATGAAGGTCATCAAGATCAGTTTCCCGCGCTGCACGGAGCGTCAGTCGTTCCGTTTGCAGCGTGGTAGGGTTAGAAGTTGGTTCGTCCATTCGTCAACAATCTGAGTTCTTGGCGCCACTTATCTGGTGTCTGAATGCTCTTGCAAATAAAAGTTTCTGACGAGGAACTTGAGAGAGCGTCTGCTGCTTTATATGAGTGAATCTTGTCAGTCGTCAGCTGTTCGGCGCTTTCTACCCGACCATGGTGAGTTGGCCATTAGCTGGCACGTAATTCGGAATCATCACGAGAATTTTCCAAATCTTTTCCGAAATGTCGAATCCAGGGCGGGACACTATCGTCCTTGCAGGGGACCTGGGATACACGAAGCAGCCGAGCCTTGGGGTGTGGGATTTCTCGGCTGAGGCAAACCGGCGTTGAGGCAAATGACCGTGACGATGATCACACGGCGTACTCTTCATGGATGGTTTGTTCCTAGACTATGCCTCATGGAACCGTGAACAAGAGTTGTGCCAGGCTCAACCAGCAGACCTTGAATCTTGGATTTCGCTGGTGTATTCTTCACAAATATACGCTAGCGGCATCAGAATTCTGATACCCTATATCCACGATAATCCTCTGGTGACGATATTAGTACGTGCGTCAAGACTTATCAGACAGTGCGTACCTAGCACTTGTTTCGCCCCGTGAGTTCAGTCAGTGGGCGTGCGCTTGAGCGTGATGAACCACGCGTAGAACTCGCTTGTAAGTACTTCAACTATACTAATGTGTTGGTACGCTCTCAGCATCCACATTACCCTCGGCAAAATCAGGTTAATCCAGATTACCATTCCTAGTGCTCCCACAGCATCCTGGGTCCAGCAACGCGTCACACATTCACTACTCGTCCGGATGATGATAGACCCAATCCCATCCTCTCGTCCCCAGCCTCTCCATCCTCTCGAAGCTACTCCCCAGCATCTCAATACCAGCCGCCGCCCCATCCTTAACCCCCTCCCCAAACCCAACGCACCAACCATACCCCCTCCAATCCATCTCTACACCCAAACCCCCATTCCCAGTAAACCCACAAACCCCCCTTCTCCCCTCCCCCATCCCTCCCCCCTCCTTCAAAAACACTCTACAAACCTCCCCCCCCCACAAAAACCCATCTCAAATCCCGCACCTACAGATCTAAATATATCTTCCACACAGCACCATCAACCTATCGCTAAACCCCCCAAGGATAGAAGAAGGGATGAAAGCTATTGATACCCTGTTCCCATGGCCGCTAGCGTTTAATGTGTGCGATAGTTAGGACGTTGAGGGTGGGTAGCCGGCGGATGTATGCGCGATGGGATATGGTATGGGTGTATGGGTGTGTGTGTGTTTATTTTAGGGGTTGGATGTGGGATGTGGGATGGGTGATGTGGGATTGGGATGGAGGATAGGGGATTGGGATGGAGGATGTGGGATGGTGGGATGGTGTTAGGTGGTGTTAGGTGGTGTATAATAGGGTGAGGAGATGGTGTATGAGATGAGATGATGAGGTAAAGGTTGGGATTAGCTCATGTGTACGTGTACGTGAAGGGGGTAGGTAAGTGGTTTGAATATATAAGTGCGAGAGATATTATTCATCTGTCTTATAGTGGAGCTGGTGTGTTGACAGAGCAATTCGGGAGAGATTGTTATGGGTATTATTAGTCGATCTAAAAGGCGGTGTGGGTTTGGGTGGGGCCGTTAGATAGGTGGTTGGATAGTAGGTATCTAGTATTCATCTCTAGGGATTTGGTAGTGTCTAGGAGATTAGTGCAACGTCGGTGGTTGTGTATTTAGTCTGTTTCGCAGGAAGTATTATAGGCTCTTGAGGCGAGATCGTGGCAGGTTATATGTCTGGGTGTTGTACGTTTTCGCTAGAGATAAGTTTTCGAAAGTTCGTTTCGATGTTCGGAGTCGTTTTCGTCCAGTCTGTCTTTGAAGGTATCGTGATCTTCAGGTTGGGTCGTGTAGGTTTTGTGATATGTCACTGAACCTCGTCACTGATTGTTTAGCATTACAACTGCACAAGCCTTTTCCAACCCCTATTTCAAACCTTTTCAACGCCCTCTCTCACACCCACTTCCTACCTCCCTCCATCCCTACCCCCCACTAAGTCCATCTCCCCACCTACCATCCCCCCTCCCATCCCCCCAAAACCTCCCCACAACCCCCCTCATCCGCTCCACCAGCCTCCCCCTCCCCTCCTCCCCTCCTCCACAACTCCCCCTCACCAACCCCACCAAGCCATAAAGCCTCATCCTCTCCCCAAAATCCTCTCTCGGCTCGCTAACACGCACAAACCTCCGATACAACCGTA
>JAABUK010006012.1_pt1 | contig 18415 bp, 24 predicted proteins | sample 5559141 | NCBI WGS metagenome assembly JAABUK01 (sample SAMN10711869, study PRJNA513367) | rock metagenome | isolation source: Antarctica rocks | place: Antarctica: Victoria Land, Pudding Butte nord | collected 2016-01-03 | reverse complement strand
TAGGCGTACACATCTGTGGCTTTGCTGGGAGGCTCCCCCCTGTGCAGCTCTGGGGCCCTCCAGTAGGGGGCCTTGTACCCCCTCCTGTACATTAGCATGTCTGTCTCTTCCTGCCCCTGCAGCATCCATAGGACAATTCAAGTCACATTGGCACATTACTCATCGCGCCTCTGAAGTCGACAAAGAAGACGAGATGCATTCAGAAGATTAGCTCTTCGTTGCTTCTGGCGTTTTAGACCATGGCAGGCTCCATGTGCAATCAAGCTGGCACAAGCCATCACAGTGAACAACACAACCAGTGCTGCATGGGAGCTTGACCAATAGTGATATCAGTAACAATAATATTAACAATAGTAATGATAACAAAAAGATCATACATAACAATCAAAAATGCTTTCCAGCTCATGATGAGCAAGGTATGTGCAGGACAAGTCTTGTCTTGCCAGAGCAGCCTGTCTTGTGCATTCCTGTAAGGCCTGTCAGTATGACAGTTATGACAAGCACATAGTAAGGAGGTTGACTACATACTGCTTGCAGCTGGAAGTGCATTTCTGTAAGGCCTGCTAGTACAACATTTGTGACAAGCACGTAATGGGAAGGATGACTGCGTACTGCTTGCAGCTGGAAGTGCAAGGCCTACTGAGACGACAAATATGTCAATCACATGATAGGGAGGTTGAGTGCATACTGCTTGCAGCTGGAAGTGCATGAGCTGCGCCCGGTAGTTGGAGTCCAACAGGATCCTGTTGGGCGTGAGCTCCTCATCCTGACTGGGAGTCTTGGAGAAGTGCAGGAACTTCATGCCCATTGCCACGTCCTTCAGGATGGTGACAACCATCTCATTGTCCATCTCTACAGTCTCATTGTGGATGACGCTGCTTAAGGCACCCCTCTCTGGACACACCATCACCTGAAAGGAGCATTGTGCATGTGACATTTGGCCTTCACTGATTGGTGCATTAGCTGGTATGAAAGAAAAGAAAAACGAAAAGACTACGCCTTCCGGCATCAATGTAATGAGAAGCCAAGCATTATACCGGGCTGCCTGCGCATCAGCTTGTACCTTATAGCTCGGAATCAAAAGTACACCAGCACAGCTCAAGCTGCAGTCCCTGCTGTTCCAGTTGGCAGACCACATGTTGTAAGGCAGAGCGATGTGGACAAGGGGGAGTGCATTATACAAATGCATTGCGACTACACCAGCCTGGTTGTCTCAAATTGCATGGAGCTGTGACTGTTGCTTTGCCTGAACACTGCATGCATGTTTTCACCGGCTGGGTCATTGTGCTCTGTAACGCTTCATGACTTTGAGCAGTGTCTCGGACACCCAACAGTACAAAAGTTCAGTACAATAAGAAATGATGCGTTGGGCAGAACTGTTGTTCACAACAATTTACCATGAGAGGGTCCTCAGTGACAGGCTCTGTAGCCACCCCCATGACAGTGGCAATGTTTGGATGCCTGAGCTGCATCCTCTGAGCAATCTCCTTCATTGCCTGCACGGTCACAGCACTTGACACTCCAGCCAAGCTCAACAGCTGATCTGTATACTTTTATTTTATGGTGTGTGTCCTGTAGAAAAGAAAAGGCTACGCCTTTCGTCAATGCAATGAGAAGCCATGTGTTATACCGGGCTGCCTAGGTGTGTGTCACGTAATGTAATTGGGTGTGCATAGCAGTAAAAGCATGAACCATACGCCGCCAGCTTGCATGTCACTCACAAGCAGCATGCACATGCGCCAGGGTAGGACCCAGCATGCACAACCGTTGTGCTGTCGCGATGTTCTACGCTGATCCTGATGTCTGTGCTCATCCAGTGCTTCTGCTGATCCTGTGTTCTGCTGATCCTGCAATGTTTTGTGCTTCAGCAGCAACAGCAAGCAATGGCCCCAGACAGGCGCACTAGCGTGCAGGGGATGGCATGGTATTGCAAGTTACCCTGCGCCTGGCATCTCGTAAGGAAGCAGCATCGCCCCAAGGCAGGTTGTTGCTTAGGAAGCACTGCAGTTGAGCCCAAGCTGTCCTCAGCCGACTTCTGGCCCCTGCATGTGTCCTGCTTGCAGTGGGCCTGATGATTGCCTCAGCTGATCCAGGCACCTTGCCAGACCACACCTGTTGCACCCAACACATTCAGCGGGGATGAGGTGCCCCACAGTATTCACAAGCTTATTCAACCTGGGAGGCATGCTCATGATGAGTAAATCTGGATGGCCCTGATGGCATGATGTTGGGAGGTCCTTCTGTGCCGAGCAAGAGACATGGACATGGGTCCATCCATGATTTGTGAATGACGAGGTGTGTCACTCTGGTGGCAGCATTGCAGTATGCAAAGTCGGTATTGTTTGCGGTTGTCTTGACAGGACAGAGCATACAAATTCTGACCAAGAGCTGTACCTGCAAGTTGTCGGAAACCAGCTCAAGAAAGCTGCTCCTCCTGCGCTGAGCCCTGTTGGGCGAGGGCGAGGCCTGCATCTGAGAAGTGCTGCTTTTGGTCCTTGCAAGATACGCTGCGCCAGCCCCGAAGTCCAGGCTCTTCTTCGAGTTCACCTCAAAGTCAAAGGCTGAAGGGTAAGCAGGGTTGCTAGGGGCCAGCAGGCGTTTCACAGACACAGCCACGCCACAGAAGGTGCCCTTGAGGATCAAGCCATGTGCTCCCTCACCGAGCACCTCAGAGTGAGTGCCGATGTGAAGCTCAGAGTAGGCGATGGCATTGGGGATGCTGGAGTTGGTTCTGTGCTTCCGGACGGTGTAGAAGCAGACTAGCAAGATGGCGACCACAATGAGACTGGGGATGACAGTGAGGATGACTGCAAAGCCGCTGACCCTGAGGCCCCCAAAAGCAGAGGCTGCCGCAGATGGTGGCTGTGCCACACAGGGACTGCAGAAGCAGCCGTAGCCCTGCAGTGCAGCTGAGCAGCTGAGGTTTGGCAACAAAATATAATCATAATAATAACATCAATAATAATAATAATAATAATAATAATACTATTAATAATGATAATTCTGCTGTTGGTAACAATAGCAATAATAATAATGATGATATTAATAATGATAATAATGATGATGATGTTGTGAATGATAACAACAATGACAGTAATCTGAACATCTGAACACTCGGGCTCATGATGAGCTAGGTACGTGCAGGACAGGTCTCATCTTTCCTGAGCAGCCTGTCTTGAGCATCCTCTGAAAGGCCCACTAACACAACCATGTTGATAAGTTCGTAATGCAACATTCAATGGGCTGCCACAGTCGACCCCTGTATTGATGTGTGCATGCCCACCAAAGGGCCACATCATTACGGTGTTTCCCTGTGAGTCTCAGGCGCAGGCTGAACAGGCAGTGCACTTTGGGGGTTGCTTGCCTCAGGGCAGCTCAAGCCCTCACGAGCGCACTGCATCCTGAGCTGGTCCAAGGGCAGCTTGATCTGCCCTGCCGCACATGTGATCAGATCCTCTATTTCATTGGACCTCAAGCAGCTGCCGTTCTTCAGCAGGCCAATGTCTTGCTGCAGCGTCCTGACTACATTGTAAGAGTAGGGAGTTGTCCAGCCTGCATACCCACCTGCCTGAGCTGGGTAGTCACTCCTGTCAATCCTGCAACACCAGAAGTGGCCGGCGATGAGGGCAATGCTGCTGCCAAACTGCAGCATCTAGCGTATTTCAGCACAGAAGCACAAAGGCAGCACCTCAAGACCTTGCCTTTGTTGCTGCTGTCAGATGCACATGACACAGCCATGACCATCTTGAACACACCGCAGGAAGGCAGCACCCAGCGCGTATGAAACCGGCATCAAAGCTTGAGACATGCTCCAAATGTCTCCAACGGCATGTGTACATGACAACATCCTGGTCAACTGTGCAGCATCATGATGTCCACCATTGCAATCAGATGTAGTAGACATCAGCAGCAGGCAAACCTGAACAGGGCTTCTGTGATTGCTTTGCGCAGTCCATAGTCCACATGCGGAAGGCAGTCGAAGGAGTACTCAGGGTAGAGGCCCAGAGGGGCTGTGACAGGCCAAGGGTACCCTGCTATGTAGGTCTGCATGAAAGGCTTCTTTGTCAGTTGGAAGTCGAGGCACCTCAAGATCAAGCAGAAATCAGCACTGGTACGACATTGCTGCAGACTGTAAGAGATGTGTGATGGCAAGCATATTGACTGCTGCATTGTCTGATGCTAACAGACTAAGCAGCTGTATATCTTCAATGATGAACTGACACAAGTCGTCGTATGCAGTTGCTTTTGGTAGTGGATGCTTGTTGAGAGCGTTGTCGTCATGACTTGCATGGAATGATCATATTGCAGGTGTGCCTCAACGCACGCAAGACCTACACCACAATGCAAAGTGATATGCATCTACCAGCATGAGATGGGTAGTGAGATGATGAATGCAATAACATAACTACCGTGCAAAGCAACAGTGACAGGCTGTTGCACCTGTGCCAAGACTTTGAACGATGACACGGTCACAAGCCCTTGAGTTTGCAGACTCTCCAGCAGGTCAGCTCTTACGAAGATGATATCTGCTAAACCATCAAGCAGGTCATCAACGCCTTGCTCAATGTTTTGCAGATAAAGCACCTGCAGCAACTTGACTTTGAGAGCTTGCAGTGAGGTCTTTGGGACTTGCATTTGGAAAGGTTGCATTGAGAGTCACAGCTGTGTGGGAACAATACACTGAGGGGCATTCAGAGCTGCAAGCCTGACTAGGTGTGTGCATGCTTGCCTGCTTAGCTGACACAAATAGATCAATCCCAGCACTTTGCAGTGCATACACCTGAGCCTCCCATCCGGCGACCAAAGACAATGACCCAATCTCCACCTGCAATCACGCACTCATGTCTTCACAGACGTGTTTGTTTCCGAGCCTGTTGTGCTAATGTGCGCATGACCAGCTGTGTACTGACATGCGTCTGATGAACAGGGCATCAAGCATAACAGCACTTGTCTGCCAGGATGCTCTGCTGCCCTTGGCATGGCACGCTCATGCTTAGCAACATAATTGCAGCAGCAACTGAACATTGGAAAGAAGCCATCATGTTGGAGTATATTTGCACAAAGCAAATGTGCTTCACACTCCATAGTCTATTGCAGGCTTGACTGCAAGCTTGCATGCATTAGCTCACTGTTTTGTCAACAACATCTTGAAGGGTGTTGATGTCTGTCCGGTTGGCCAGTGTTATCATGGCTGCGCCATATGAAACTGCATCTGCATTGGCTTGCCAGCTGATCAGAGAAGCCATAGAGGCAACCTGATATTGTTCCTGAGGCATGCAGATCACAGCCTTGCAGTCCCGAAGCTCATGGTATTTCCCGGTAAAACGGCAGCAGGATTGTGGCATGCCAGGGCTATGCATTACATGCCATGCTGAATCAAGCAAACAGCAAGCTGAAGCAGAATACAGCAGGTCAACTAAGCATTGTTGAATGCCATATTGCACCACACAGGGCATCACGGCTGCAGGTGTTGCTGCAGGCAAGCACTGTAAGCTGGTACAGCAGGTAAGTGAGGCTGACCTCCAAGCAGACATGCATGCCTGAGTTGGCATAGACGAGATCTATCGTTGCATTTCCAACTGCCTCGTAGACGGCAGTCTCAGTGAGCAGCGGTACTATTGTGAATGTACAGTTGAACTGAGGGTACAGCTCAGTGGCAAGATACTGCTCAAAAGTGGCATTCCAAGCCGTGTATGCTGCTTGTGGTCCGTACATTGCATATATGCCGACTGTGACATTGCATCCTGCAGCTTCCTGAGCAACACAGAAATCTTTGAACAATGCCCTCAGTGAAAGTGGTGAGATAAAGTTGTTGTATGCAAAATAATGTCGCGTACGTGGCTCGGGATCAGCATATGGCAGCTATGTTAGTGACAAGACCGTACCTGTGAACTGGCAGGTACAACCGCTAAAAGCACAAGCAGAACTGCTTGTAAGGCATTAAACCCTCTGGCTTGTAAGTCCATACACTTTGTCCCTGCCCAGCTCAGCAGGCAACGAACCAAGCTGACATCGGAATGTGGCTGGCCGCCGAGTCAACTCCGGAGGGCAAACTCTGAGCGGTGCTGTTATAGTTCTGACACGACCAGCGTATTAGTACACCGCACTGCCCCGCTCCACGTTTCGGCCCCAAGTGCGGTATCGGCTGCTGGACAACTTGGAAATACTAGGTGTTACCGAAGGCATACGATTGTCCTTCGGCACGGGCGCCCGTCGCCGCAGACTACCTCAGTTCAAGCGTGTGACACACAGTGCTGCGATTATTAGTACGGATTTCGGGTAATAAACACCAAGAAGGCATGAGTCATATCGTACCTCAATGAGCCCTTATGATCGTACCTTTTGTCGTCCGTGATTGAGCTCGGCGACATTTGCAGCATCAGGTCACAGAGTTGATTGATCTGCGCTCTGTGTTGTCGTCATGATCTTCCAGGTTAACAATTTGATACGTATCCTTCATGGCAGCAACGGCCGCTGAGCCATGCCTCCACATAGCCAGGGACGCTCTTTCTGTTCTGGGCTTTGGTCATGGTCAATGTAGGCCTGAGAGCTTACATATGGCATCAGAAACCAGTTGAGGAGCAGATTGCACGTGAGGTGACTTGTAACATCATGCTCTCTCGAAGGCTTGTGGCAGTGATCATAAAATTATGCACTAAATGCAAACATGATTCTGCAGTTCTGGACTCTCAACCATTCAACCTATCATGGATACCGAGACTACGTCAGGTGAGGGTTTTGGCAAGACAGAAACAGCCTTTTGAAGTCCACAGTAGCCTTATTGACTTTGCGCTACCTTACAGTAAGTGCAAAGAGCATGGATTTCCAGAGCAGCAGGTACTGCAAGTGCAGAGGCGACCATCCAGTGCTGGAGGGCCTAGCGTTGCTGCTTCTGAGGTGATTTTATTTCCAAGACTTGTCAGTCAAGACGTTTCACAATGGCTATCTCTGCTACCACTCTCTCTCTCTCTGTCTGAATACCGTTTCCAACTTGTGCAGTACTCTGTTTCATCCATGGCCAGCCTGACGAGTCAGGTCCCAACAGCCTACTCATTTGCAGGTATGTGTCGTGTGTAGTCATGCAGCATGCTTGCAATCTTCGCTTCACCTAAGCCAAAGCAACGTGCAAAGTCAGGGCTTGTTTGAAGCAGCTGCTTAGGCTGATGCATGCAGGTCTGTCAATGTGCTATATGGATTGCAGTCATGCATGACCTTTTTGTAAGTCCTTTTGCTATTCTCATTCCGTAAAGCAGCACCATCACAGTATGCCATAATCTGCACTGTGCAAGGGTAGAGTTCATGCTGAACATGTTTGATGTAAGGGTGCTGCAGTGCAGGTATGCAACACATATTGGAGGACAATGAGGTGCGGGTGACCGTGCTCAAGTTTGGGAACCTTAGCTCGGATCTGTTGGCATACGGCAGCCAAGATGGTGTTGTCAGAGTTGTTGGGCTTGGTCAAACATGTACTGTGCATCATGTAAGTCAGGTCATGGCTCTGTGATATTGAACCGCATGCATTGGCTATGTATGTGCTGCAGTCAGAGACAGCTCGCATGCAGCTCAGATTAGACAATGCTGCTTGAGATGACTCCACATAGAACATGTGGTAAGCAATGCCGGCAAGCCTTACTGCATACTGTGTGCATCGCGTTGCACCAGCATGACTGATTGTCAACAGACAGCACCCTATTGGCCACATAGGTTTTGAAGCAGCATCAGCGAGCCATCAGCGACTTGGACTGGTCCCTTGATAACACATTCCTGCTGTCTGCTGGATTGGAAGGGAGTGTGACCATGTGGATGGCAGCTACCGGGCAGCTGCTGCGTATCTTCCTGACAACTTCTCCAGCCTGTTGTGCCAAATTTCACTTGGTGAATCAGAATCTGATCATAGCTGGAACAGAATCTGGTGTTCTTCAGGTGTTCAACTGCAGCACAGGTATGCACGTCATGTTGGGAACACATGGTTGTCAGTATACCAAGGCATACTTGCATGCCCTAATTTCTCTTGTGCCTGGTTCTGTCAAGACCAATTTACATCACCACTTCGACGTCAGTGTCACCTTGCAATCGTGTTGCAACTGGTCAGTGTTAGACAGTACACAGTATGGGCATGCTAACCCAATGAGACATGCGTGTCAAGCGTTGTTTGATGTCGTTGCACACCATCTTGTTTGGTGGTCTGACCTGCAGGCAAACTGGCATTGACTCAAGCTCTTACAGGGTCTGGCAACGTATCTGGTTTGAGCTGTTCAGCCATGGCAGTCAGCAACAACCTGTTATATGTTGCTGACAACAGAGGCTGCATATACACATTGCGCTGTGACATCAAGAATGGCATGCTTCAGGTAAAGCTTGCAGCCTTGACACCGCCTTGGTGTCCTGGTCACTGACCAGAGCTTGCATTCAAACGGCACAATCAAGCTTGAACCTGCGCTCAGCTTATTGCATGTGCTGAAGTTGTGCTGCTTGGCGATCAAGCAAGCCTGTAAAGTGCAAAGGTGTCAAATGCTGCAGCCACAACAAGCGCTCACTTGTTGCCATCACTTTGTAGCCTGTTTTGCTGTTCTGAGCAGCATGCATGGGATCGGTCAACCTCCAAACACAAACCTAGGTGACATGCAGTCCTTGGTCCTGCTCACACGCACACCAGCACCAAGTGGCAAGCTGTCAGAGACAGCCAGCTTGGTGTACTCCCCTTACTCCAGCACAGCGCGTGGCCAAGCCCTCTTGATGTCTAGTCTGGACGGTTCTGTCTCCTTATTCAAGCTGGCAGATGCCGCTGTAAGTCTGCGGCACTCTTTGTTTGTTGCATAGCACAGCTCCTTGCAGGGTCTTACTGTCACAAAGAACACAATGCTGTCTGAAAAGAGTGTTATTTCTGCTGTGATCATTGCCAGAGTATGAGTTATGCATGGCTATCAGCTGCAGCTAGGTATGTTGTTGTGGGTCAATGCTGTGACTGTTGTGTAAATGCTGCTGGATTGCATTATGAGGCGGGTGCTAAAAAAACACACTGAACAGGTCTCATTCACGACACACGACACATTGACAACACCCAGCAGAATGCAGGCTGGAAGGCTGGAACTAGTCAGCAACTGTGAGGTGCCCAGAGCTGCTCGCAAGATACGTGCAACGTTCTGCCCTAAGGTGCACATTACAGAACCAGAGTATATTGTCATGGGTGGAGAAGACACCAGTGTGTACATCTATGACATCTCCAAGCCTTCACAGGGCCCTTTGGTGGTCAATCAGCTCCAGGTAAGTGCTGAGTTGGTGACGGCACATGCTGTTGGGCTGAGCACATCTCCCTGTCGTGTATTGCCTGTGTATAGGATGTGACATTCCCAAGGTGCAGATAAGCTGGGTCTGACATTTTGCAAATGTGCATCGCACCAATGACTAATACAGCCAGGCAGATTGCATCAGTACTTTTGTGGGTATTTCAGGCAACTCTATTGAATCAAACTTAATACTGAGAACTTGACAGATGTGCTGTAAGCTAACACGCATTGATCATTGTGCAGGGTCACATGGCTCCAGTGGTGGATGTTTCATGGAGTTACAATGAGGCGTTGCTAGCTTCTTGTGACTGTGATGGAGCAGTGATTGTGTGGAAGCGGGAGCAATCCCACTAAACTAAACTGCTTCTTGTTGGTTCAAATGTTGTGTGGCACAAATGTACATGTGTAGTATTGATACGGTGGAATCCGATCTTTTGATCACTAGAGCCTTCCCATTGCAGCATGGGTATTGCAGCTTCAAGCGAGTGCTGCACAACTATCCAATGGTGTCTTCATAGCAGTCTTCTGTTCTTGACCTTCTCGACAGCGTTTGGAGGTCAAATTCAGCTTACATGCACTAGAAAGCTTATGGTGCTGACCAGCTCTGACATAACACTCAGTGACTGACACATTGCAACGTCAACGCATCCACTCGAGCACGTTCACTCGCAAAGTGTAAGACCTTGTTGGACCTCTATGGTGCATGTCCTTAGATTGTACAGGCTGTTGCTGAGCGCTGTTGCCGCACATTTATGGATCGTTACTGCGGTGACTGTGACACGTATGATCCAGGTTTTTGCCTGGCTTTGCAGATTGCATATCAAGGTACATGTAGCGATTTACTGGATCCATTTCGACATGCGACAGGGAAAAGCTCGATTCCCAGTCAGCTTCGTGCCTAATCAGGCCTGTAATCAGGCTATGTCGTACAAGGCAACTTGCTCATCGCGACTAGGATGTTCTCTCTCTACGCGCTGACCATTCATTGGCTTGTCGAGGATCTCAAAACATATGCAAGAGGTGTTTCGCTTCCACTTGCACCGCGCACGCTGATGGCCAAGTGAACGGAGAGGAGGTGTTCCGTTTTCGTTCATGGCCAAGTACCGCTTATTGAGCTGTCTGGTGGCCTTGAGCATTGCAGCTCCGGCAATTGCGGTATGGAACGATTGTGTCCGTGTTCCGTTTGAGCAATACAAACAAGCAACTCCAGTGTTACCCGCCATGATCCACTAACACTGCCTACCTGCACCTGACCCGTTTTTTTTGTGCTGCTTTGCAGCAATATAACACCACATGCCAGTTGAAGGTCTCTGTTCAGTCCCCTTATGGCTATGCCATCACGATGGAGGTCTGGAATGCAACATTTGCCCAGTATCTGACAGAGCAGCTACAGGGAGTCCTGGATTGCAGCTTCGAGCTTGCGGTACTGCCCACCCCTGATGCTGCATATGGTGCCGTCGAGAATAATCAAACGGATTTTCTGTTTGTTAGTGCTGGACTGATGCAGTGCATACAGGTAGGTGTCTGAAGGAATTTGAGCGCATGTACAAGTCTCTTGCAGCAGCAAATCATAGCAGGTCAAATGCAGGTGGTGACTGGTATTGCACCAGTGGCATCGCTTGTCAACTGGGTTGGAGGTGAAGTAACGTATGTGTATGGAGGATGTGTGTATGTCCTGGCAAACAGGACAAACATCACCTCCTTGAGAGATCTAGTGGACATGAAGGTACAAGCTCAATGATTTTGCATCTGTGCTGAGCATGTGCTTGATGGCCAACATTCACTACATGTTGCCTGTTGAAGCACACTGGACTACATGTGTTGTGCGTTGCCCAGCTGCATATTCCTGATCATTGCTATCAAGAACTATAAAGTCACACCTCTTGACAGGCAGCTGTGAAACACAGCAAAGCTGACCAGATCATTGCTTGTAATGCTTACAGATTGCCTTGGGCCCATTCAGCGATTTGCCTGCTTTTGAAATTCAGACCATAGCACAAAATCATGATGGGATCAGCATGCTTGGACAAGCTTCCCAGGTGAGCAAAATTTTGCTGCGGAGGTGCACGAGTTGTGCTGGAAAAGGGTTCCCTATGCTCACATGTTCTTTTATTAATGCTTTTTGTGCGTGTGTGAAGCAGTCATTCATCCACAAAGGTCCTGGTGCCTGAGTGCAACTGCACTGCATGTCAGCAAAATACATTCCAGCTATCAGAGCAATTCATAAGTGCATCTGTCTACTTATGTGTGAATCTTGACGATGATCTCTTTGCTTCAGCTCAAATGTGCTGTACAACACTACAGAATTATGCTGAGCTGTATGGCACTTTTCTGTCAAGCCTTGCATCAGATTATTTTGAATCTATTGATGCACTCCAGTGTCCTCCCTCATGCCATGCAGATACTCTTCAATCATAACAGCCAGCAGGGGATTCTGGATTTGCTGGATGGGATTGTGGATGTTGCCATAGCTAGGGCTGACATCCTGTCAGACATGCAGACATCCGGACTCATCCAGAGCATGGACCTTTTCAAATGCATCACAGCGGTGTGCCTTTTCTCAGCACTCACTCCTCTGCCCGTGCGTCTGTATGCATGCAAGCTGTGCATCAGTCAACATGCATCAGCAGGGTATTGGTGGGACCAGCTGCTGAACAGCATACTGGCATGGCTTGCTCTACACATACATCTCAGCGTCACTTTGTCACCTCCATGGGTGCCTGCTTGAATGCTGCCAATGCTTGTGCCCAGCCTTCTCCACAGTTTGTAGAGAAGAAAGATAATGAAAAGACTACGCCTTTCGGCGTCAATTTAATGAGAAGCCAAGTGTTATACCAGGCTGCCTAGGTCCACAGCTTTTACTGTCAGCACTTTGTGCAGTTGAGATTAGCTCACCGTCTGGGTGCACATGGGGTCATAAGGCAGCACTACATGGTTGAGACCATCTGAGTGAACTTTGCTGCGTGTGGGCTTCTCAAATCACTAGGAGACAGGCACATGTCATCTGAATGAACTTTGCAATGCAAAGTTTGCATGTGGGCCTGTTGAGTCAGTGGAAAGTGGAAGACAGGCACATGTCAACTAATGAACTTTGCATGTGGGCCTTCTAAGTCACTAGGAGACAGGCACATGTCAACTGAGGCTGTGCAGACAAGAGTGGAACACCTGAGTACACAAGATGAGGCTGCACAGGGCCTATACTCAGGCTCTATATTGGTCAACTTCCACCTGCTGGCAATCTGTCGACCCATCAGACAGAAATGCTAGCTGGGTCACAGGGTGGAGGGTCAGGGATGGTGCCAGGGTACCCCTTTCCCATGACAACCTCTGAATGGCCTGAGCAGGCTCTGGCTGCCCATCCCAACCTGGATCAGCACATTCGAAAGGCAGTGGCTGAGGCTCTCTTCAGGTCAGTGGAACGCCCTGTCTGTATCTGTTCCCTTGTGTCCCCATTGTATCTTTGTGCATGTGACTTCCAGGAGCTGCTGTGCATGGGCCACAGGGGTTTCCAGTGTCGAGACATGTGCACAAGGTCCATATGTCTTCTGAGACGACGTTGCACTCTTGTGCCCTGTCACTCCGTCACAACCCTTCCCATTACATGACACATGTGTGTCTAACAGGCACGCAGATCACCGTAATCTCTAGCTCCTTGCAATAAAGACACCTTAAAATAGACCCCACCTCAAATGTATGACGCATGAAAACAATGCATAAGGTGCTTTCGTTCCCTTGTATACCTCAGCATTGCCAAAGCTGTCAACATCATGTTGCTGCTACAGCATCACACAGGACTCATACCCAGCCATAGCAGGAGACTACAGCACATGGGTGCCGCCGTACTCCTACGCCTCCATGGATCAACTAGAGGAGAATGTGGGGTATAAGGTGAATGGCACATGCCTGAGGAATGCCACGCTGCAGCAGCTGTTGGTGTGCCCAGCCGGCCAGGAAAGCCTGCCTGCCGATGAGCTGGCAGACCACTGCCAGGTCCTCAATGTCACCTGTCCTGCGGTAAGCACCACACCACCTCTCAGACGGAGGCAATCTTTTGTGCAATTTGTTGCTTGGATCATCTGCTGCTTGAAAGCATGAGCTCACAAATGTATGTAATGTATGTACGGTATGTATATCGTCCAGAACCATGTACATGTGACTGTATGAAGTGTGCAATGAGTGTGCATAGTGCATAACTATGTTGTAATGTAGTGCGTTATTTGTGGTTGACGTCCTGGGGACCAATTGTTCGCTAACAGACAGTTTTCTGTTGTTGTGGTTTCAGTAAGACAACGTGTGTGTGGGTGGGTGGGTGGTATATAATGTGCACTTAGTTCTGAGCTCATGTCTCCAGCAGCGGATGGCATACATGAGACAATTGCTGCATGCCTAGATCAGCAGAGTCTCAAATGCTAGGGATGTTTTGTGTCCCCTGCACCTTGTTCCTGATGTGACCGATGCATCGGCTGCGGTTTCTGCGCTTATGCTCCATTACTGTGAAATGTCTCCTATTGCCCTCAGATGCAAGCCTGAGGCACAAAGCCTGGGGATCACAATGCGCTGTGATGTATGTCACGGCTGTTGATAGCACACAAACTCTATTCCAACCTTGGATGACGCCCTTCTAGGTCATACATAAGGAAAGCCTGTGTTGACCGCTCTCTTTGCTGAAGCCATGCGAGCATTTGCAGCCCAATCTTAATGTCAGCTGCCAACCATAGTCAAATCCCCTCACCTCACGTGGTCAAATCCCCAGACGACCTGTCTGTTGGTCACACCATCGTCTCATGTCACCTTTGCAGCTATCCTTACCAGTGTGCCTGACCCCAGTCTGTCCATGTACATGGCAGGTTGAGCTGTCATTTGTTGTGATCATGTGACATGTTGGTTGCCTGACAGTCTGCAGATTTATCATTCATCAGGAGTTTTAGAGCTCATAACACTGCCGTGTGACACATCTGGTGTGCAGCTGCTAGATAACACCGAAAAGCTGCTGCATGCATATGACTTGCCGCAGAACGCCAATATTGCCCTTTATGCAGGCAATCAGTGATAATGACAGCAGCCTACAAACCAGTCACATGGGTCTGCCACATCATTGTTTCTGTCTGTGCATACATGCTGCACGCAGCAGCACAGATGTTGTTCCAGAGCCATGTCTGACTGTGCACATGTGTTGCATGCAGGAGCATACATGTTACTGCAGGCCATGCAGGCCGGTAAGGGACACACATCATCATCATCAGTATGGGCTGCTGGGAGCCACCGCTTTCACCATCATCATAGCGGTGGTGCCAGCTTTGGTGGTTTTGGGCTGCCTCTCTTTGTGCCTGTATCTGTTCCAGCGTCACAGCCAGAACAAGCAACTGCTGCCGCCAATGATCCCTTTCTCAGAGCTTAAACTCAGCGCTGAGTCAGACGTGCTGTTTCAAGGCACCTATGGGTGAGTCATGGGCTGGCTGAGGGCTTTCTCCATCTAGCGCAATCTCAACCCTTGCAAAAGTGATGATGTTTGCTGTGCAACACCATTTGAGGGAGTGGCGTCGTCTGCTGTTAGGTCATCACAGTTGATCAGCCAGGATCTGAATTGTTGTGCCTAAAGTATGCAGGCCAATCTAGGCCACAACAACCTGTGTTGGGGTGTCTGAATCGCATGCTGTTCTAGTAACAAGTAACAACACCTGAAAGGTTGATTGCAGCACTGGTTGAAGCTGGAGAGTTGTTGATGTTGCTTGCAGGCCGCATTTGTTTTCATGCGGTATTTCACAGCATGCCAACATAGTTGATTGTGCATGCAGGCTGGTGTTGAAAGGAACATACTGTGGTGTAGAAGTGGCAGTCTGCGGCATCATGCCAGCTAGCAGCACCATCTACAAGTCCATCTTTGGGGTGAGTGCCAAGCAGAATGCTGCAGCAGCACTGCGCACTGGGGGGGCAGCCACCAATAAGGGCAGGCCCCGAAGAGCCTCGGCCTCCAGGGGCAAAAGCAAGGAGAGAGGCAGCCCCCTGCTTGAGGCACAGGTAATGACATCAAAGACACAACATCTTGCTGCCAGTAGCTGCAAGCCCACTGGTTCGCTTCCTAGTTCATGCGGCCATGTGGTGCAAGCAACTTCCACATCTGAGTTGATGTACGTGTTCTGATGCCAGTGTGTAGATGATCACGCACGAGCGCCAACCTGCAAAAGCTCTGTGCAGATGTAGATGTTCTGATGCCGGTGTGTATATTAATATGCACTAGCGCCGATGTGCACAAGCTCTGTGCATACACATGATCAAGAGTACTCATTGTATCATCTAGGTGGTTGAGCAGGCTGTGCTCGTGAACAACTACATTGTGCTCACTCTTGCATTAAAAGCTGTGCCCTTCAGCAGCAGCAGTGTTTGCAGGCAGCTTCCCCAGCTGAAACTAACAACACTGCAACCTGCGTGTTGCTATGGGTTGCTAGTGAGGATTGGCAAGGAATGGCCAATTATTCCCAATTGTAGGGGGGACACAACAATAAACTTGCTACTTTGTCATCAACACAAGCTATACTCCTCAATAGCAAGGCCGTCTGCTGGCCGGTCACCGCATCATCACGAGATGCTCAATCTAAACAAGCACAGAGTTGCTCACAACTGACTCCTGATACCTAAGCATCCCTTAGATGCGTGTTCATAGCCCCACACCTTCAAAGCAAACTCTTCTTTTGCAAGAAAAGATTGTGTTGGCAAGGTCAAGAAACATGTACACTTTGTTATGGATGTCATGACTATATGTTGTCATACTGTTGTGTATATATTCATACTGTTATCTCTGGTGTCACGCTGCAGGGCCCTTTGCTGGCCAACTACAGCCAGTCCTTCATAGAGCAGCTGAGATCAGCCTCCTCGCCCTATGCCTACTCCACAGGAGCAGCAAAACGGCGTCTGTCATTCTCCCATGAGTCACGCCTGCAAAGCCTCATCATGTGGCTCAGCCTCACCTTCAGGAAAGGGGTCCCCCTGGGGGCTGCTGCTGCCCAACGCCGCCAGAAGTCTGCGGTAAGCTGTTACCCATCTGCAGGCATTAATCCCTTTCCACCTACAACCGTAGCATGACCATGAAACAACCGTAAGATGACCATGAAACAGGCGTAACAACCGTAGATGACCATGAAACAACCGTAACGTGACCATGAATCACACCGTAACATGAACAAGGAGTTTCCAGAACAGTAGTAGTTTCCAGAAGAGTACTTGCAACAGAGAGAAAGCCTTAGGAAGGGTGCCCCTGTTGTCCAAGCCATACACACAAGATGGCTTTGCTTTATAGCTGCAAATGTGCAGCAACACTTGCGAATCTGTAGACATGAATGATGTGGTTCTGTTAAAATTTTGGACTTGAAACGCATGTAGTGCAATGCGGCTGTTATGTAGGTTAGCCCTTAGCTAGACATGTATGTTTACCTCACATGATCTTGCAGTCATTGCAGCAGCAATCTCCTGTCACAATCCTGCCACCCTCTGTTATGGTGTTGTAGCTTCTGCCTTGTCAATCAGTGACAAATCCCTGTCTTCACAGAGACTGTCGGTGAGGACGCTTCTGGTTGCTAAGTTAGATGTACACAGTCAAGCCTGCAATGAACGCAGAACTGCTCCCTGGTTTGTGTGATCATTGTTGCTGAGAGCGTGAGGCCTTGTTAGGTTTCCCAAAACTGTCATGCCACTGTTGCGGGAGCAATCTTCTCTTGTGTTTCCTGAACATCTTTCGAGCACGTGTGGGCTCCAGGCAATAGTAATACTAACAATAACGATTCTTTCCCTTCTTCCAGCTCATGATGAGCTAGGTATGTGCAGGAAAAGTATTGTCTCTCCAGAGCAGCCTGTCTTGTGCATCCCTGGCAATAGTTGCACGAAACACATCAAGGTCAGACTCTGTCCTTGCATCAAGCAAATACACACACATGTATATGAAACCTCTTCACGCCCACTGACACACTTTGCAATGACACTCTCTATGTACACACTGATCCTGACAGTTTACCAAGCTTTGCTAAAGAGTGCAGTTTCGGGAATCGGTCATCGGATTTATACCACTAAGAAAATACACACACATGACTCAAAGCAGCGTCAAATGCTTGCAGATACTGTGCCGAATGGCCCAGCGTATGCAGCTGAGACACCCCAACCTGGCCACAGTTTTGGGGGTGTCCTGTGAACCTGTCACAGGCGATCCACTCCTGGTGAGGCTCTATGCTAGCTTGGCACAGCGATCTTGCACTTTATCACAAACAAGCCCTGTCTTCTCATGTTGACCTGCCAATAGATTGGCATGCGTTGCCAGTGTACTTTGGGTACCATGGGGCGGGGCAGGGAGCACTTGCCTTGTCACACAATGAGTCATCCAGTCACACCATGGGGCGGGGCAGGGAGCACTTGCCTTGTCACACAATGAGTCACTGCATCTGCGGCATAGCTTCTAAACAGCATGAATCAGGCTGAACCTGCAAAGACAAGCTGCATGCTGAGCCAACAGAGCTGCAAGCTCAATGTGAATCTGCACCATTTGCAGGGTGAACTGGAGGGCTATTAACTACTGTAACTATTGTTGTTATAAACATTCATTGTTATTGTTGTTATTATTATCATCATCATTATTATTATCATTATCGTTTGCAGGTTGTGGTGAATCCAGAAAGAGGGCTGCTGAAGGATGTCTTACACAACGAGACAATGGAGCTGGAGACTGAGATGGTGGTTGCCATCATGAAGGATGTGTCATCAGCCCTCAAGTACCTGCACCACATGGACCCACCCATTTTGGACAAGGTGTTGACATCATATGGAGTGATGCTGAACGCTGACTACTGCGCCCAGCTGGTGCATCTGCATTATAGCGACGTAAGGCCCTGTTGCTCCCCTTGCATGATGACTTGTAAACTGCTGCACCAAGGCCCAGGGTGTCATGTGAAGTGCTGGCCAATTCAGTCAGCTTGCATGCAAGTGCTACTCCTCATGGCTGATGTGTTGGCTTGCATGTCTTGGCATGCTCGCTTCTGCCCCGTTGAGGGGGCATTTCATCATGTCTGTGTTTTGCTTTTGCCTTTTGCTGCAACCTTACATTTCTGTTTCCACACCTGTGTGTTATGTTCTGTCCTGTGGTATGT
>JAABUK010006011.1_pt1 | contig 18415 bp, 21 predicted proteins | sample 5559141 | NCBI WGS metagenome assembly JAABUK01 (sample SAMN10711869, study PRJNA513367) | rock metagenome | isolation source: Antarctica rocks | place: Antarctica: Victoria Land, Pudding Butte nord | collected 2016-01-03 | reverse complement strand
TGCCAATCGCGGCCGATACGTCGTCTCCGGAGCCTGTGTCATCGGGCGGTGCCATTGACACGTTGACTCGTACTCAGCCGTGACCTGTCAATGCCCCCCTCCAACGAGAGGACCTGGGCTGTTACGTGTAATTTTTATAGCCGCTTCTTGCGGTCCATGAGTTGCAGGATCATCGGCGTGAAGATCAGCTGCATCGCCAGCGGCATCTTGCCGCCAGGGCAGACGATGGTGTTGGCACGCGACATGAAGCTGTCATGCAGCATCGACAGCAGGTATGGCATGTCGATGCCCTTCGGGTTGCGGAACCGGATCACCAGCATGCTCTCGTCGGCGTTCGGCACGTCGCGGGCGATGAACGGGTTCGAGGTGTCGACCGTCGGCACGCGCTGGAAGTTTACGTGCGCCTCCGAGAACTGCGGGCAGATATAGTTCACGTAGTCCGGCATCCGGCGCAGAATGGTGTCGACTACCGCCTCGTGCGTGTAGCCACGCGCTTTCTTGTCGCGGTGCAGCTTCTGTATCCACTCGACATTGATGATCGGCACCACGCCGACCAGCAGGTCGACGTGCCGGGCAATATTCACGTCCGCAGTGACGACGCCGCCGTGCAGCCCTTCGTAGAACATAAGGTCGGTGCCGGACGGCAGGTCCTCCCATGGGGTGAAGGTGCCGGGATCCTGCCCATACGGCGCGGCCTCCTCGGCGTTGTGCAGGTACTTGCGGGCCTTGCCGACGCCAGTCTGCCCATAGCTGCGGAACAGATCCTCCAATTCCGCGAACAGGTTGGCCTCCGGGCCAAAATGGCTGAGGTTACGGCCCTGGGCGACGGCCTCGGCCAGCAGCTCCCGCATCGCGAGGCGGTCGTAACGATGGAACGAGTCGCCCTCGACGATGGCCGCCCCGATGCCCTCACGGCGGAAAATCTGCTCGAAGGTGGTGGTGACGGTCGTGGTGCCGGCGCCCGAAGACCCCGTGATGGCGATGACCGGATGTTTTTGCGACATGGCGTGCTCCGGTCGGTCAGGCGGTGCGGAACAGGCTGCGGGCGTTGAACAGCGGCGTCTTAAATGGCGCGTCCTCGCCGGCGTCATACTCGGCGTGGTACTTCACCAGCCGCCCGACCTCGTTGCGGGAGCCGAGGATCACCGGCACGCGCTGGTGGATGCTGCCCGGGGCCAGGTCCAGGATGCGACCGCGCCCGGTCGATGCGGCGCCGCCGGCTTGTTCCACGATCATCGCCATCGGGTTCGCCTCGTACATCAGGCGCAGCCGGCCCGGCCGGCTGGGGTCGCGGTCGTCGCGCGGATACATGAACAGCCCGCCGCGCAGCAGGATGCGGTGCACCTCCGCCACCATCGAGGCGATCCAGCGCATGTTGAAATCCGCCCCGCGCGGGCCCGCGGCGCCCTCGACGCATTCATCGACGTAGCGGCGCACTGGCGGCTCCCAGAACCGCTCGTTCGAGACGTTCACCGCGAACTCGTTGCTGTCTGCGGGAATCGACATGCCCGGATGGGTCAGGGTGAACGCACCGATCTCCCGGTCCAGCGTGAAGCCGTGCACGCCGTCGCCGGCCGTCAGGACCAGCATCGCGGTCGGTCCATAGATGGCGTACCCGGCGGCGACCTGCGCCGTGCCCGGCTGCAGGAAGTGTTCCAGCTCGGGCTGCGACACGCCCTCGGGGCAGCGCAGCACGGAGAAGATGGTGCCCACTGGCATGTTGACGTCGATGTTGGAGGAGCCGTCCAGCGGGTCGAACACCAGCAGATAGCGGCCGCGTGGATAGATCGCCGGGATCTCGTAGGGCTGCTCCATCTCCTCGGACACCATGCCAGCGAGCTGGCCGCCCCACTCGCAGGTGCCGACCATGACGTCGTTGGCAATGACGTCGAGCGGCTTCTGCTGCTCGCCCTGCACGTTCACCCCAGTTTGCACGGCGGGCGTCTGCACATCATTGGCCGGGGCGATGCTGCCGCGAGAGGCCGCAACCGCGATCAGCTTGCAGGCGGTCTGGATGTCGTTCAGCAGCGACGTCAGCTCCGGCTCGGGCGCTACGGCCCGGCGCTGATCCTCGATGATGAACTTTGAAAGCCTCGTCCGCCGGTATGGCATCGCCTACTCCCCAAAAACAGCCTTCTTGCTCTTCTATTGCGTGAAAACGCGGCTGACCCGGATGTCCTCGGCGGTGATCGTCTCGAGCGCCATCCGGTCGAGCGGCTGATCGCGCCCGGCAAACAGCCGGTTCGCCATCCGCAGCCGCGCCCGGTCGATGCCGTTGCGAATGGAGCGCGCATTGGAGAAGCGGGGCTGCTGCATGCGCAGGCCGATATACTCCCGCATCGCCGCCTGCCCGGCCTCGTTGAAACGATAGTGCATGGAGGACGCCATCAGCTCGGCGATACGGAACAGCTCGTCCGCCGAGTAGTCGGGGAAGTCGATGTGATGGGCGATGCGGGACGCCATGCCGGGGTTGCTGCGGAAGAAGGTGTCCATGCGGTCCTTGTAGCCCGCGAGGATGACGACGAGGTCGTCGCGGTGGTCCTCCATCATCTGCAGCAGGATCTCGATCGCCTCCTGGCCGTAGTCGCGCTCGTTCTCAGGGCGATACAGGTAGTATGCCTCGTCGATGAACAGCACGCCGCCCATCGCCTTCTTCAAAATCTCCTTGGTCTTCGGCGCGGTGTGGCCGATGTACTGGCCGACCAGATCGTCGCGCGACACCGTGACCACGTGGTTGCGGCGGATATACTTCAGCCGATGCAGCACGTCCGCCATGCGCCGGGCCACGGTGGTCTTGCCGGTGCCGGGGTTGCCGGTGAAGCTCATGTGCAGCGACGGCGGCTCGGTCTGGATGCCCAGGCCGCGCCGGGCGCTTTCGACCAGCAGCAACGCGGCGATCTCGCGAATGCGGGTCTTTACCGGCAATAGGCCGACCAAGTCGTGATCGAGCTGGCCGATCGTCTCGCCGATGTTGCTCTCGGCATACAGCGCCGCGAGGTCGACCTGGCGGTCATCCGCCTCCAATGCCGCACTCATGCCGCGCGCTCCCTTTGACCCACGTCCGATAGCTCGCGGCGCAGCGCACCCATCACGCCGTGGTAGCCGCCATCCGCGTCGCGGGCGCCGAAGATGGCCGAGCCCGCGACGAAAACATCCGCTCCCGCTTCTGCGACCGCGTGAATGTTGGACACCTTAACGCCGCCATCCACCTCCAGCAGGATCGGCTGGCCGCCCGCCATCACGTGGGCGTCGATGCGGGCCCGCACTGCCGCGATCTTCTCCAGCGCATGCGGGATGAAGCTCTGGCCTCCGAAGCCGGGGTTGACCGACATGATGCAGACCAGGTCCAGCCGGTCCATCACGTGATCCAGAAGGTCGAGCGGACTCGCCGGATTGAGCGCCAGGCCCGCACGGCAACCGTGCTCGCGGATCAGCGACAGGGTGCGGTCCACGTGCTGCGACGCCTCCGGATGAAAGGTGATGATGGCGGCCCCGGCCTTGGCGAACATCACGGCCAGCTCGTCGACCGGCGTCACCATCAGGTGCACGTCGATCGGGATGGACACGTGCGGCCGGATCGCCTCGCAGATCATCGGACCCATCGTGAGGTTCGGGACATAGTGGTTGTCCATCACGTCGAAATGCACCAGGTCGGCCCCGGCCGCCTCCAGCCGCCCGACCTCCTCGCCCAGGCGGGCGAAGTCGGCCGAGAGGACACTGGGGGCAATTTGGTAGCCGCTCACGGAGTGGCCGCCGGGATATAGCGCTCGCCGGACGGCCGGGAGGTGGCATAGCTGCGCAGGGTGTAGTGGATCGTGCGGCCCGACCCCTCGGAGCGCACCAGCTCGAAGCCCGGCTCTTGCTCCGGCCGCTGCACCATGAAGAACATGCGGATCGACTCGAACCCCTTGTTCGAGTCGAACGCCAGGACCTTGATGTAGTCGTTCGGATGCTCCTTGCGGCAGGCGTTGACCTCCAGCATGACGCCGGCCGGGTCTCGCAGGTCGAACATCGGCGTGCCCCACATCGACCAATAGTAGTTGCGGGGATGCGGGTCGTCGGTGTGCTCGACCGCGATCGACCAGCCATTCTTCAACGCATACTCGATCTGCAGCTTGATCTCGTCGTCGGTCAGGTCTGGCAGGAAAGAGAACTGCCCTTGGGTGATTTTCATGCTGGCTTTCCCGTTCAGGACGCGGTGGGGGTGGGAAGCACATCGACCGAGTCGGTCGAGGCGTAGTTGAAGCTCACGTCCTTCCAGGTATCGAGCGCCGCCCGCAGCGGCTGGCACCAGCGCGCGGCGGCGGTCAGAATCTCCGGCCCCTCGTTCCAGATGTCGCGGCCCTCATTGCGCGCCTTGACCATGCACTCCAGCGCCACGCGGTTGGCGATGGCGCCGGCCTGGATGCCCATGGGATGGCCGATGGTGCCGCCACCGAACTGCAGCACCACGTCGTCCTGCAAATAGTGCAGCAACTGGTGCATCTGCCCGGCGTGGATGCCGCCGCTCGCCACCGGCATCAGCTTCTTCAGGCTCGCCCAGGGCTGGTCGAAGAAGATGCCGTGCTGCGGGTTCTTCGGCACGTAGGTCTCGCGGCAGGTGTCGTAGATGCCGCGCACCACGTTCGGGTCGCCCTCCAGCTTGCCGACCACGGTCCCGGCATGGATGTGGTCCACGCCCGCCATCCGCATCCACTTGGCGATCACCCGGAACGACACGCCATGGTTCTTCTGCCGGGTGTAGGTCGAGTGCCCCGCCCGGTGCAAATGCAGGATCATGTCGTTCTTGCGGGCCCACTTGGCCATCGACTGGATCGCGGTGTAGCCGATCACCAGATCGATCATGACGATGACGCTGCCGAGATCCCGGGCGAACTCGGCGCGCTCGTACATGTCCTCCATTGTCCCGGCGGTGACGTTGAGGTAGGTCCCCTTCATCTCGCCGGTCTCGGCCTGGGCCTTGTTCACGCCCTCCATGCAATACAGGAAGCGGTCGCGCCAATGCATGAACGGCTGCGAGTTGATGTTCTCGTCGTCCTTGGTGAAGTCGAGCCCGCCCTTTAGCGCCTCGTATACCACCCGGCCGTAGTTGCGGCCGGACAGCCCGAGCTTCGGCTTCATGGTGGCGCCCAGCAGCGGGCGGCCATAGACGTTCATCCGCTCCCGCTCGACGACGATGCCGGTCGCCGGGCCCTGGAACGTTTTGAGGTAGTGCGCCGGCATCCGCATGTCCTCGAGCCGCAGCGCCTTCAATGGCTTGAAGCCGAAGACGTTGCCGATGATCGACGCGGTGAGGTTGGAGATCGACCCCTCCTCGAACAGGTCGAGGTCGTAGGCGATATAGGCAAAGAACTGGTCGGGCGAGCCAGGGACCGGCTCCACCTTGTACGCCTTGGCGCGGTAGTACTCGCTGTCGGTCAGCCGGTCGGTCCACACCACGGTCCAGGTGGCGGTCGAGCTTTCGCCGGCGATGGCGGCGGCGGCCTCCTCGGGATCGACGCCGTCCTGCGGCGTCAGGCGGAACACGGCCAGGATGTCAGTGTCCTTCGGCACGTAGTCCGGTTCCCAGTAGCCCATCTGCCGGTATTTCAGCACGCCGGAGGTGTAACGCTCCTTGAGATCGGTGATTTTCACGTCAAGCGCCTTGTTCACGAACTGCCTCCATCCCGTGCGACCCAGGGTGTCCCTGTTCAACGCAACATCGCGGATAGACATCACAAGGAAAAGCAAAATACACTCGCCATATACGTAAGTGATCGCTTGTCAAAACCATGCGCAATGTAACGATTCGTCAGTTGCAGGTGTTCGTCGAGGCGGCCGAGCGGCTGTCCCTGGCGCGCGTTGCGGAGCGGCTGAACCTCACGCCATCCGCGGTGTCGTTCCAGATCAAGCAGATCGAGTCGCAGACCGGCTTCGCCTTGTTCGAGCGCGTCGGCCGCAAGGTCACGCTGACGGATGCCGGGCTGTTGCTGCTGGGCTATGCGCGCCTCGTGCTCCGCTCGCTGCAAGATGCGGATCAGGCAATGATGGACCTGAAGGGCCTGAGCGGCGGCCGGGTGCGGCTGGGCCTGGTGTCCACGTCGAAGTACATCGTGCCGCACATGATCGCCCGGTTCCGGGCGGCGTTCCCGGGCGTCACGGTCCAGCTGACCGAGGGCAACCGGAGCCGGGTCCTAACGCTGCTGACGAGCGGCGCGATCGACCTCGCCATCATGGGGCAGCCGCCGGAGGACGCGGACGTCATCGCCGAGCGGTTCGCGCCGCATCCGTCGGTCATCATCGCCCCGGCGGGACACCGGCTCGGCGCCGCGCCGGAGCTCTCGCCCGTGGCGCTGGCGGGGGAGCCGTTCGTCGTTCGCGAGGACGGGTCGGGCACCAAGGCGATGGCCGACAGGTTCTTCCAGGGCGCCGGGTTCTCACCGCGGGTCACGATGGTGTCGTCGAGCAACGAGATGATCAAGCAGGCGGTGATCGCCGGGATGGGCCTGGCGCTGATCTCGCAGCACACGGTCAGCCTGGAGCTTGCGCTCGGCTTGCTGATCACGCTGCCGGTGGAGGGCTTTCCGCTGATGCGGTCCTGGTACATCGTGCAGCGCCGGACCCTGCCGTTGCTGCCGGTCCAGGCGCGGCTGCGTAGCTTCCTGGTCGAGGTGGGCCAACATGTAATCGAGGACATCATGCAGAACCATGCCCAGATCGCGTCGGCCAACCGGCCAGCCAGGGCGCCCGGCGATGGCGCTTGAGGTCCTCATCTTCGACGTGGACGGCACCTTGGCCGAGACCGAGGAGTGGCATCGCCATGCCTTCAACGCGGCCTTCGCCGCCGCCGGGCTCGGGTGGCATTGGGACCAGGCGCTGTATGGCGAACTTCTGGAGGTAACTGGCGGCAAGGAGCGCATTCGCCACTACGCCGTGACATGCGGCGAGGCGATCGACGACGACGCCATCGCGCGCCTGCACGCAGCCAAGACCACACGGTATGTGGCGTCCGTCGAGGCCGGCGCCATAACGCTGCGCCCTGGAGTATCGCGCCTGCTGCACGAGGCGCAGGCTGCTGGACTACGCGTCGCCATCGCCACGACCACGAGCCCGGCGAACGTCACGGCGCTGCTGCGGACGACGCTGGGACCGGAGGGGCCGGGCCTGTTCGCCTGCATCGGCGCCGGGGACATGGTAGCGGCGAAGAAGCCCGCGCCGGACATCTACCGGCTTGTGCTCGATCGGCTGCAGGTCGCGCCCGAGTGCTGCGTGGCGTTCGAGGATACGCCGAACGGCCTGCACGCCGCACGGGGCGCCGGAATCCCGACCGTGGTCACCACGAGCCTGTATGGCGGCACGGCCGGGTTCGAAGATGCACTGATTGTGGTGGACGGGCTGGGAGAAACGGATGCGCCCTGCCGGGTGCTGCGCGGCGTTCCGATCGATGGTCCGGTGCTGGGCGTGGCGGATTTGCGCCGTGCCCTGCGTGACGCGTCAGCATCACGTTTTCGTGTAACGCCGGAATGATCGCGTCACCCAGGCTGCCGGCACGCAAGTTACGGTTGCCGCAAAGGCCCGCTACGGACACAATATTCAAGTCCGGCCCGCAGAGGCGTGACATGAGCGGGAGGCGACCACGCGACGATTTCTGATTCTAGCGCTACTTGGCCTTGCGTCCTCGGCCCACGCGCAGATGGCCATTCCACAAGCCGAAACCCCGGACGGCGGCACCCTGTTCCGCCGTCAGTGCGGCACCTGCCATTCGCTCGTTGCGGGGGAGGTGCGGCAGGGTCCGAACCTTGCCGGCGTTTATGGCCGCAAGGCGGGCACGGTGCCGGGGTTCAAGTACTCCCCCGGCTTCGCGGACGCGGACTGGACGTGGGACGAGGCGCATCTCGACCCCTACCTCACCAACCCGCAGGCGGTGATCAAGGGCGGCGTCATGGGCTATCGCCAGGCGAAGCCGGAGATCCGCCATTCGATCATCGGCTACCTCAAGGAACAGCACTGAATGGCGAAGCCGATCCACTCGATGATCCGTGTGCTGGACGAGGAACGCGCCGTCACGTTCTACCGCGCGGCGATGGGGCTCGATGTGGTGGACCGCTACCCGTTCGAGGGCTTTACCCTGATCTACATGCGAGACTCGGATTCCACCTTCGAGGTGGAGCTGACGGTCAATCACGACCGGACCGAGCCGTATGACCTGGGCGACGGTTATGGCCACCTCGCGGTCGCGGTCGATGACCTCGAGGCAGCACGGACGAAGATGGCGACGGCCGGCGCGGCGCCCGGGCCGATCCGCGAGCTGCAGCGGGAGGGCGCGCTGCTCGGACGCTTTTTCTTTGTGAGAGACCCGGACGGCTACAGCATCGAGGTGCTGCAGCGGCACGGGCGTTTTGGCTGAACAATAATATACGGAGGACCAGTCCATGAGAGAGATCGACCGCCGCACGCAATTCAGCCGGCGTAGTTTCCTGCGCACCACCGGCGTTGCCGTGCCTGCCGCTATCGTCGCCGGCGCGAGCATCAGCGCCGACGCGGCTTGGGCGCAGGGGGCAAAGAACATCGCCCCGCACGACATGGCGACGCTGGTGAAGATGTCGCGCGACATCTTCCCACATGACCATATCGGCGACGTGTTCTACGTGGCCGCGGTCACGCCGTGGGACGCCAAGGCCGGCAAGGATGCGGCGGTGAAGGCCATGGTGGCCGAGGGCGTCGCGCGCCTCGACCAGGACGCGCAGGATGCGCAGGGCAGCAACTACCTCGGCGTGGCCTGGGAGGCGGACCGGGTCGGGTTGCTGCGCGGGATCGAGCACACGAAGTTCTTCCGCACGCTGCGGTCCGACCTGGTGGTGTCGCTGTACAACCAGCCGGAGATCTGGCCGAAGTTCGGCTATGAGGGCTCGTCCGCCGAGCATGGCGGCTACCTGGCCCGCGGCTTCGACGACATCAACTGGCTGCCGACGGTATAAGGAAGGACCGCGCAGATGGCACAATTTGACCTGAACGACGATGGCGTGGTCGTCATCATCGGCTCCGGCGCCGGCGGCGGCACGCTCGGCAACGAACTGGCGCAGAAGGGCGTCCGCGTGGTGATCCTCGAGGCCGGGGACCGTTACGAGACGGCGGACTTCGTGAACGACGAGTGGGCGAGCTTCACTCAGCTTGCCTGGAAGGACATGCGGACGACGTCCGGCACCTGGCGCGTGGGCAAGGATTTCCCGAACCTGCCGGCTTGGATCGTCAAGGCGGTCGGCGGCTCCACCGTGCACTGGGCCGGCGCATCGCTGCGGTTCGAGGAGCACGAGTTCAAGACCCGCACCACCTATGGCGCGCTGCCGGACGCAAACCTGCTGGATTGGCCGATCAGCCTCGCCGACCTCGCGCCGTACTACGCGAAGGCCGAGGACAAGATGGGCGTCACCCGCACCAACGGCATTCCCGGGCTGCCGGGCAATAACAACTTCAAGGTCATGCACGCGGGCGCCACCAAGATCGGCTACAAGGAGGTGCACACCGGGCGGATGGCGATCAACAGCCAGCCCCGCGACGGTCGCGGCTCCTGCCAGCAAATCGGCTTCTGCTTCCAGGGCTGCAAGTCCGGCGCCAAGTGGTCCACGCTCTATACTGAGATTCCCAAGGGCGAGGACACCGGCCGTCTCGAAGTGCGGCCGAACAGCCAGGTGGTCAAAATCGAGCATGACCCCCAGGGCAAGGTCACCGGCGTCGTCTATGCGAGCCCGGATGGCGCGCTGCACAAGCAGAAAGCGCGTGTGGTCGCAGTGGCCGGCAATTCGATCGAGAGCCCGCGCCTGCTGCTCAACAGCGCGTCCAGCATGTTCCCGGACGGGCTCGCCAACAGCAGCGGGCAGGTCGGGCGTAACTACATGCGGCACATGACCGGCAACGTGTACGGCATCTTTGAGAAGCCGGTGCACATGTATCGCGGCACCACCATGGCCGGCATCATCCGCGACGAGGCCCGGCACGACACCAGCCGCGGCTTCGTTGGCGGCTACGAGATGGAGACGGTCTCCCTCGGTGTCCCGTTTATGGCGGCGTTCATGGACCCCGGCGCCTGGGGCCGCAGCTTCACCAGCGCCATGGACGGCTACAGCAACATGGCCGGCATGTGGCTGATCGGCGAGGACATGGCGCGCGAGACCAACCGCATCACGCTGGACCCGACGGTCAAGGACAAGCTGGGCATGCCGGTCGCCAGCGTGCATTTCGACGACCATCCGAACGACATCGCCATGCGGGCCCACGCGGTTCAGCAGGGTTCGGCGGTGTACTCGGCCGTGGGCGCCACCCGCCTGATCCCCACGCCGCCCTATCCCAGCACGCACAATATGGGCACCAACCGGATGAGCGAGAAGCCGCGGGATGGCGTGGTGAACAAGTTCGGCCAAACGCACGACATCAAGAACCTGTTCGTGTCCGACGGCAGCCAGTTCACCAGCGGCGCCGCCTGCAACCCCACGCTGACCATCGTCTCGCTCGCCATCCGGCAGGCGGACAGCATCGCGAGGATGATGGAGCAGCGCGAGATCTGATCGGGGCCTTACTTCCGAACGCCGCTATCCGGCGCCGTGGTGTTGCCCGGCACCGCGGTAGCCGGCGTATCGGTTTTACCGATCACATTCTGGCCGGCGGCGTCGCGCAAGGCGCGGGCCCCGGCGGTATCGCCGTTGGGCGTGCCGGGTGGCGTGGTTCCCTCGGGTACCCTTGGTGTAGAGACGCTGGGGCCAACTGAGCCGCCTGCGTTGCTGCCGGGTGCGGGTGCCTGCGCGTAGACCGCTACTGGGCACAGCATCACTGCCATCAAAATCAATGCTCGCATGTTTTCCTCCCTTGAGTATCCACAAAGATAACGGTCGCGAGGCGCCTGGGTTCGGCTTGGCGCCGACAGACAGCGTTGATCGATGCCTACCCAATCACAAATAAACATTTCAATAGCGCACGATTTGATTGTGCCCTAACGATCTGCTAGAAGTAGGTCGCGTACTTTTGCGCACCCGAAAGGATCGTCGATGATCAAAAACCTGACAGGCCTCGCTTTGGCTGCCTCCCTCGCCACCAGCGCCGCATGGGCGCAGGGCGCTCCAATGACCATTACCCGCGGCACGATCGACAGCCTCAGCGGCGAGACGCTGGCGACGAAGTCCCGCAATGGCCAGACCGTCCCGGTCGCGCTGACGCCGAAGACGAAGATGCTGGTTGCGGAGACGGCGAGCCTGTCGGACGTGAAGCCCAACTCCTATGTCGGGATCGCCGCGGCGCCGCTACCGGACGGCACGCTGAAGGCGTTGGAGGTCACGATCATCGACGAGAGCCTGCGCGGCATGGGCGACGGCCATTATGGCTGGGACCTGACGGGCGGCAACACCATGACCAACGGCGCAGTCGGCAGCGTGCAGACCACCAACGGGCGCACCATGGTCATCGACTACAAGGGTGGCAGCAAGACCGTCGTCGTCCCGGACGACGTCCCCGTCGTGACCATCAAGCCCGCCGACAGCGCCGTGCTGAAGCCTGGCGCCCGGGTTGTGGTATTCAGCCCGAAGGGTGCCGCGAGCGTCACCGCCGACGCCGTGATCGCCGGGGCAAACGGCACCGTCCCCCCGATGTAATCTGGGTTTAAGACGAATGAGCGCCGCCCAGCCTGCCCGCGTTGCCCTAACGGTCATTCACCCGTTGGTGGTGCGCGTCACGCATTGGCTGAATGCCTTTGCGATCGTGTGCATGGTCATGAGCGGCTGGCAAATCTACAATGCCAGCCCGCTTTTTGGCTTCAGCTTTCCGCATTGGGCGACGCTGGGCGGTTGGCTGGGCGGCGCGATCGCCTGGCACCTAGCGGCGATGTGGCTGCTGGTGGTCAACGGCCTTGTCTATTTTGCCTATGGCGTCGCCGGGCGGCACTTCATGCGCAGCTTCCTGCCCGTCGGCCCAGGCGCGGTCTGGCGGGATTTGAAGGAGGCGCTGTCGTTCCGCCTGGTCCATAAGCTCGGCACCTACAACGCCGTGCAGCGGCTGCTTTACATCGTGGTGCTGGCGCTCGGGCTGGCGGCCGTGATTTCCGGGGTGGGCCTGTGGAAGCCTGTGCAGTTCCAGGGCCTCGTCGGGCTGCTTGGGGGCTATGAGTTCGTCCGGCGCATCCATTTCGTCGCGATGGCAGGGATCGTCGCCTTCGTCGTCGTGCATCTGGCTCTCGTGGCCATCGTGCCCAGCACCCTACGGGCGATGATCACCGGCCGCGCCCGGGTCGAGGCCACCACGAGGGAGTTGGAGTCATGAGCCGCATGGCCCGCAAGGCGCTTGCCGACCAATTGGTCCCTGAGCTGGCGCGGGTGGAGCGCCGGCTGTTGCTGCGCTCGGGCCTGTCGCTCGGCGCGCTGACGATGCTGACCGGCTGCAACCTCTCCGATGGGGACGCGGTGGACCGGACGCTGTCGGCGATGTCGCGGTTCAATGACCGGGTGCAGGCCTGGCTGTTCGACCCGAACCGCCTTGCACCGACCTTCGCAGCCAGTGAGATCACCGACCCCTTCCCGTTCAACGCCTTTTATCCCGAGGACAACGCTCCCGAGGTGGACGGCGACACATGGAAGCTGGAGGTCTCCGGCCTGGTGCAGGATAAGTCGCCGTGGACGTTGTCAAAGCTCCGCGCCATGCCGCAAGCCAGCCAGATTACCCGGCATATCGGCATCGAGGGCTGGAGCGCCATCGGCGAGTGGTCCGGCGTGCCCTTCCGCAGCTTCCTCGAACGGATCGGAGCGGACACGCGGGCGCGCTATGTCGGGTTCAAGTGCGCCGACCGCTACTACAGCAGCATCGACATGGCGACGGCGCTGCATCCGCAGACGATCCTCGCCACCGACTTCCGTGGTGCGCCGTTGCCGGACAAGTATGGGTTCCCGGTGAAGCTGCGTGTTCCGACGAAACTTGGATTCAAAAATCCGAAACATATCACGGCTATTTTTGTAACGAACGATTATCCCGGTGGTTGGTGGGAAGATCAGGGTTATAACTGGTTCAGTGGGTCGTAGGGGTCATGACCGCAGCAGCATGGAGGCCGCCATCACCGGGCAACGACAACCTCCACCTTGAGGCACAGCTCTGCTTCGCGCTGTATTCGGCGACCTTGGCGCTTGGCAAGGCCTATGGCCCGGTGCTTGCCGGACTGGGGCTGACCTACCCGCAATACCTGGTCATGCTCGTGCTATGGCAGGAGGACGGCCTGACCGTCCGTGCCCTGGGCGAGCAGCTGCACCTCGACTCCGGCACGCTGACGCCGATGCTGAAGCGGATGGAGCAGGCCGGCCTGGTCCGCCGCACGCGGGACAAGCAGGATGAACGCCTGGTGCGGACCGAACTGACGCAGGCCGGGCGCGACCTGCGGACGCGGGCGCAGCAGGTGCCCTGCACCATCGCCCAGTTCATGGGCATGCCGACGGAGCGGCTGATGCAGATCAAGGACGACCTGCAAGAGCTTCGTCAGTCCCTGGAAACGACTACAGCCCCGCCGGCTTAGCGTCTCTCATTCGGCCATCCACTGTGTTGCGTAAATTCTTGGGCAGAATGCGACTGCAATCCTGGACACGCCTGGCATCGTTGATGGAGCACCCCTGTTGATGCCTCGGCTGATTTTCGCCAATCAGCTGCGCGGTCTCGCGGCGCTGTGCGTGGTGCTTACGCACTTAGTGGGCGTGTTCTGGATGGAACGCGATCTGGTCAGCCTTGCGACCGCCTCACCGGCGCAGGTCGGCAGTCCGCCGGCAGCGTTGCTGGGGCTCTTCACCCATCGCTACTTGAACTTTGGCCCGCTCGGGATTTCCGTGTTCTTCCTGATCAGCGGGCTGGTCATCCCGATCTCGCTTGCCCAGCACAGCCGCATTTCGTTCACGCTGGCGCGTCTGCTACGCATCTACCCGACCTATGTGGCGGCTTTGCTGTTCCAGGTCGGGGTTGTGTTCGCGGTCGCACGTTACTGGGGTAACCCTTTTCCACATTCGATTTCCGGGTTCCTCGCCAATGCCTTGCTGATCCAGGACTTCGTGGGGGTACCCAGGATTGATCCGATCAGCTGGACGCTGAACGTCGAGCTGAAATTCTACCTGCTGATGATATTGCTCGCGCCCCTGATCCGGCGTGGCTCGGTGGCCACGCTTTTCGCTTTGGCAGGTGTGCTGCTCGCAAGCAATGTGCTCGCGCCTTGGACTCACCTGTCCGGCATCGCAGGGGTCGAGTCCATGTTCCTCGTGTTCATGCTGAATGGCGTGTTGTTCAACTATCGCTGGCGTGGGCTGATCGGCCGGGCTGCCTTCCTTGTCGCTTCGGCCGCAATGCTGACGATCTTCCTGGCCTGCTGGTGGTTCTCCATCTTGCGCTGGCAGTTCTGGGTGATTCCAGTCAACTACTTCTATGGCATCGCGATCTTCGGGACGGCATACGTCTTCCGTAACCGCTTTCGCCCAATCCTCTTGCTGGACTTCCTCGCCGATATCAGCTTTCCGCTGTACGTGATCCACTTCTTGGGTGGTCTGTCACTCCTGAAGCTGCTGACGCTTCGCTTTGGGCTGGACTACCTGGTCGCGCTCGCAATCACCCTACCCGCGCTGCTCGCCCTCGCGACCCTGATGCATGTTACCATTGAGAGCAGAACCATTGCCATGGGCCGCGCCCTTGCCCGATCGGCCTGGGCCAGGCCGAGAGTCCTTTCGTTCCTCTCACCCTTTCACCCCATTGCCGGCGGGCTTAACCTAACAGCCCCTGGCCAAACCGCCCCTGCACTCCGTCCCGGCGATGCCCGGGTCAAGCCCGGACCTGACGACTAGGAATGACACCGTCACGCGTTTGCCAATGCCGGGCCGGGTAGACGAGAACTGGTTCAAGCGTACGGGATCGACAACGCACTCGATGCACGTCAACGTTCACTTGCAGGCGTGAGCGGCCCGCAGGCTATCAAGCGCCGGGGGCACAGTGGCAAGGAAATCAAGCGATCAAAGCCTTCTAAGACCTCCTGCGCCGTTCTGCACGAATGTTGAACTAACCAGCATGTGCAATCAGAAATGCATCATGTGCCCGCTCACGGCTTGCAACACCCTGTCGAGCCGGAACCGTGGGCACATGGAGCCCGCCACCTGGGCGCGGGTCCTGCCGGCCTTGCGGACGATCGGCCAGGTCCAATGGATCGGCTATGGCGAGACTTTGCTGCATCCAAATGCCTTGCAGTACATGGGCGAAGCCGATGCTCACGGTGTCTGGAGCAGCCTAACGACCAATGGCACGATGCTGACCGAGCAGACCTGCATCGCCCTCGGTCGATTGCAGCACCTGGTTCATGTCAGCGTCTCCATCGACTCCCTGGACCCCACTGTCTATCGCAAAATCCGCAAGACGCCGCTCGCTCCGGTCCTGAAGGGGTTGGAGACGCTCGTCCAGCATGTGGACAAGGGAAAGATCACCGTCGGGTCCGTCATCATGAAAGACAATGTAGAGGGTCTGGACGGCCTGCCTGAATACATAGCGGGTCTCGGTCTCAAGAAGTATCAGATCAATGTCCTGCATGAGCACAAGGGCAAGCACTTTGACGGAGAGCTCGGCCTTGAGGCGCGGCACGCGCTGACGCGCCTCACCGCGGCCTGCAACGCGAGCGCGGTCCAGCTCGTGGTCGATGTTCCCGCGCGCCTGGCCGCGAATCTGAACGACGGCGCGGAGTATCACCAAACCTACACGGGCACCCCGCAGGACACGCTGACCCGGCGTTGCCTTCTGCCCTGGGAGTTTCCATTCATCGACAAGGACGGGAACGTGTTCTTGTGCAGCAATGCCACTGGCCGAGAGTCCGAGCTGCTTGGCTCCGTGCGGGACGATGCCTTCATGGACATCTGGCACAATGACAAGTTCCAGGACATCCGCCGGCGTTTCCTGGCTGCGGAACGGCTGCCCGAGGCCTGTCAGAACTGCACGATCCAGTCCCTGGGCACTCATCCGCTCCACGAGTATCGTGCGGAGATCCTATCGGGTCCTGTCACCCTTCAGCCGGGGCTGGAGCAGATGGTGCTGCTCACGGTCCGGAATACAGGACGAACGGCTTGGGGCGTTGGAGAAGTCGCAGTGGGAACAGCTCGGCCGAGAGACCGCGTCAGCCTGATGCAGACGAAACACTGGTTTTGGGTCAACCGCGTCGCCAACAACCCACAGATCGTCGAACCCGGCGAAACCACGACCTTTCGTTTGTCCTTGGCCGGCAAGCCGTTGGTCGAAAAGCCGTTAGGCGGCAGACCGGAGGCAGACCACGAAGTGTTCCAACTCGTGGTGGATGGGAAGCACTGGATCGCCGGATCGGACTTCACGATCGGACACCGGCAACCTCGCTTACACCTGCGGCATCTGATGGGCTGGCTGCTTGCGCGCCGGCCGCACCCGCATTCGGCAGCTTATGCCAAGTCTTCCTGATCCTCAGTCGGGACCTACAGCAGAAAACTAGCACTCAACACCCGCCGGGCCTTTCGCAATCCAAGCCCGGCGGATATCTTGCAACATCTCTTCGTTAGACTTTACTCACTAAGCGGACAGCCCGAGCTTCTCGGATGCCATCCTGGTGCCCTTGACGCGTTCGGTGATCTTCTGGAACGCGATGTCCCGGGCGATGTCGGGTGAGCCGTGCTTGGGCTTCATATCGACACTGAAGGGCGAGAAGCCGCAATCGTCGGTCGAGCCCAGGCGCTCCTTGGGGATGTGCTTCGAGGCGGTCATCAACGCCTCGCACACCTCCTCAGCCGTCTCGACCCGCGGATTTTGCGGATTGATCACGCCGACGAAGCAGACCTGCGGCACTCCGTTGGCGTCCGCCCGGCTATGCTCGCCGACCAGCTTGTAGACGTGCTCCTTGTCGTGCTCGCTCGATAGCTGCATTAGGAAGTAGCCGGCATTCATCTTGAACATGCTCGGCAGCAGCTCGGCGTAGTCCACGTCGGCGCTGTGGGTCGAGTCGCAGTCGCCGCCGGGGCAGGTGTGAACGCCGATGTTCTTGCGCTCGGCGGGAGTGAAGCGGTCGATGACGCGGTTGTTCAGCTCGATAAAATGCTCCAGCATGCCGCGGCCGGTCCAGGGGTTGCCAGGGTCGTTGCGGCAGGCGAGCCGGCCCTCGGTGAAGTCGATCGAGACACGCGCAGCGCCGGCGGCGAAGCACTTGCGGATGTCCTTCTCGCACTCGTCGCAGAGGTCGGCCAGGAACTGCTCGCGCGTGTAGCCCGGCACCTCGCCATCAAGCGGATACAACAAAGCCAGCATGGATGGCGCGATCACCGCCTGCTTGAGCGGCTTGTGCGCCATTGGGATCGCCTTCGCGAGATATTCCGCGGCGAAGGTCTTGTAGCGGAACGGCCCATGGGTCAGGCGCGGCAACTGGCGATGGTGGCCGTCCGCGAACACGGCGAAGTACTGCCCGTCGCCCGCCAGGGTGTCGGCGAGGCCGGTCCCGGCCAGCGTATCCGCGAGTGGGTAGGTGGCGAAGCTCGACGCACGCTGCTCGCCGTCCGAGACGATCGGCGAGCCGGTCGCCTCCATCCGGGTAATGGAATCCTGGCAGGCGGCGTCCTGTTCGGCCGTCAGCTGCTGCTTCGTGATCTTTCCCTCGTCGAGGTCCTTGATCGCGGCTTGCAGTTTCGCCGGACGTGGAAGAGAGCCGACTGGCTCCGTCGGTAGCGGCATGAGCAACCTCCCTGCTTTTAACCGGGACCCTCGAAAGGGGACCCTTTCTCCAACGTTGCTCTGTTGTGGCAACATTGGCAACGGCTATGCCGCTCGGCCAGGGAAACGACGGCAATGCGGGAAAGACGGGCGGGATGCTCTCCCGCCCGCTCGGCTATTTCGCCTTGGCGCTGCTCTTGCCGTGCGCGGCGGTCGAAGTCTTGTGCGCCGTGGTGGACGCCTCATGGGCAGCGGCGGAGTGCTTGTTGGCCGTTGCGTGGTCATCCTTGCCGTGATGCTCCGCTGCCGTGCGGTGGGCCTTCGCGGCCTTCTCGTGGTGGTCGGCAGCTTCCGTGTGTCCCTGCTTGGGCATGTGGTGTTCCTCCAGTTTCAGGTTTGCGAATGAACCGACGCGGCCTATGTCCGCTCATTCAAAAGTAACTACGCGGTAAGATGCGAAACGTTCAGTTGGATTCCGCCTTGGTGCCAAAATCGGGCGCGCATAAACAGATACAAGAACAATTGGATGAAACTAAAAGGAATTTGCATTTTAGGTTCGTGGGACTACCGCTGGACAGTCGCAGCCTGATCTCGCCGGCTCCGCGGACAGGGCTGTTCAACGCTGCTGGGTCGGCGGTATTGAGTCCGCCCTGCCACACATTCGAGGCGAAGTGAGATGGCTGATCCAAGAGGGATTTGCGAACCGGAGAATGTCTGACCTATGCGGCGGCAA
>JAABUK010006010.1_pt1 | contig 18418 bp, 15 predicted proteins | sample 5559141 | NCBI WGS metagenome assembly JAABUK01 (sample SAMN10711869, study PRJNA513367) | rock metagenome | isolation source: Antarctica rocks | place: Antarctica: Victoria Land, Pudding Butte nord | collected 2016-01-03 | reverse complement strand
CCTGCCGCCGCAGCGCACGCTCCTCAGGTGAAAACTTCGTCATAGTCATCAGAGTCTGGTCCCTTTCAGATCGCCACCCGACCCTTACACAGACCATCTGACACGCCCAGTACGCCGCCGCCCTGGCCGTCGCCGACGAACGCCACGCCGCCCTCCACACCCAACGCGCACAGGTCACCCAAGCGATCGCCGGCCTGGCATCAGCTCAACGCGACGTCGGAACAGTCCTCGGGTTACGGATACCCCGCGGCCACACCGTCAGCATCGGCCAAGCCGCCGCCGCGCTCGGCGTCAACACCTCCGCCATCCGGTACTGGGAAACCCGAGGCGTCATTAAACCCGGACGCAGCCCCAACGGCCGTCGACGCTACGACAACCGACAACTCCAACATCTGCAACTGATCAAGCTTCTGCGAGACATCAACTACCGCTTCGACACCATCGCGACCGTCGTGGACAACCTCACCGACCCCACCGGGACAAGGGCGAGACGAGCCCTCGAAGAACGACGCCAACGCATCAACACCGCCAGCACCAACACCGCCAAAGCCACCAGGACACTCCTCGACTACATCGAGAACCACAGCGCCCTGGCTCCACCAAACACTCCAAGCAAGCCCACGCTGAACAAGGCTGGCTGAGCGGGACGTTCCGCAAGCGATGACCCTCCGGGCCATGCGCCACGAAGAACAGGCGATCGCCGGTGCGTGCCGCGACGGTCCACTGTCCCGAAGGGGTTGAACCTTTCGACCGGTCGCCCATTCTGGTGATCCACAACCATCCAGCGCGGTCAACGGCTGGTCGGCTACCGTCCGCAGCATGCCTGCGCGCCGATCGTGGTGACCGCGACCCCCACCGGCGCGCACTGGCACGTCGAAATCCCCGGACATCCCACAATCACCACCCGCACCCTCGCGATAGCCGAGACCATGACCGCCAGGCGGATGACCGGAGCATTCGACCTGCAGGTCCGCCTGGGTGGCCTCGAGGACCTATGTGCTGACGCGGTCGACCTCGGTCAGGCCGCGGACGCCGCCCACATCACCGCGTTGAAGCGGCGCCGGGTCGCCGTCCGGACGCTCAAAGGCGCCAGTTGCACCCCCGTCGACATCGGCTACCTGACCGGCATCCCGACCGAGACCGTGGACAACCTGCTCACAGTCCCCATCGAAACATCATGGATGACCACCGGTGCCACACCCTGGCGCCGCCACCCCCACCTCCAGGAACCGCCGCCGCCAGGCGGGACGCGTCAGGTGGTCGCCGCCGTAGTCACGCCCGCCGGGTCGTCGTGGGACCTGCACCTGACCGGTGACATGCCACCGCGACGGTGCCGCACCCTGGCCGCCGCCGAGAACGCCCTCACCGCCGCCTCAGCCGCCGGCAACGGGGGAGTGGACGTGCACGTGATCCCCCAGCTCGACGACACCTGCCGACGCCACCATCGACGCCGCCGACACCGCAACCGCCACCGCGGACGACCTGAACGAACGCTGCTACCTGCTACGCCTCCACGTCGCCCAACGGCTGCACGCACTCGAGTTGGGCTACCGCGATATCGGCCACCTCCTCGACATGCACGAACACCGCGTCGGGCTCCTCCTGACCGACCCTGCCGCCTGAACGAGTGGACGTCAGCGGCGCTCGCGGTTTAGTGGCCGGCGGCGTGGAACTGGTCGATCACCTCAGCGCTGAGCCGACCTCGAGGAGAGACCTGGACCCCGCTCGCGTCGGCCCAGGCGCGGACAGCTCGCGGGTCAACACCCGGGTTCGTCGCCGTGTAGGGCCGCCCCGAGGTCGAGATTCGACGACCGACCTGGATGTAGTGGCTCAGGAACCCGCGCAGCTCCTCCTCGTTGGTGACCGACAGGTCGACCTCGTAGAGGTCACCGTCGAGCCCGAACCGCACCGTCCCCGCGTTGTTACTGCCGTCGAAGTCATCGGTCACCGTCACTACTTCTCTGCGCGCCACGACCTGAACCCTAAGACCCGGAGCCGACACGGGGACAAGGAACCGTGTCCGACCGCGGTGGAGGGCTCGGCCCGTGCCCGACTTCCCGAGAACCATGCCTGCCCTGCACTCGACGGCCCAATGGTGGCCGGGGGACGCGGGCTACGACCTGGCGGAGATCCTCGCCCACCTAGCCTCCCGGCACCTGCCGACAGGGATCGCGCCGATCGATGACTCCTTTGGCGGCATCGCACCCGGTGAGGTGTGGACGGTCGCTGGGGCGGCCGGCGCTAGCGGGTCGATGTGAGCGCGAGCGCGATGCTCCCGCACCGATCTGGTAGGCGCGGCCGCGCCGTGCGCTGTGGCAGGGTGGCCGACGAGGCGCCGAGGACGACGCGCCCGAGGCCCTGGAGGCCATGACCGCGTGAGCCCGTCGACTTTCACCTGGCTCCAGTTCGACGAGGAGCAGTGCCGTCGCGCCCGCGAGCTGGTCCGTGCGCTCTCCGAGCCGGGCACGCTCGACTCCTTGGGAATCGGCACTATCCGGGACGGGTTCGCGAACATCCTGTTTCCGGGCACCTCCACCATCCAGACCCGGGTCCGGTACTTCCTTCTCGTCCCGTGGGCCATCCAGCACGTCCAAGCGGGCCGTCCGCGCACCTGGGTGCTCTACGACAAGAGGCTGCGCGACGTCGAGGTCGCCATGATCCGCTCCCTTAAGGCGACGCAGCCGGTTCCCTCCGGCATCATCGGCGTTGACCGCGAAGAGCGGACGAGGAATCTGGCGTCGACCGTGTACTGGACTGGAACGGCCGCCTGGGGCATCCGCGTCGCTGGCGACGTCTCGCGGTCCGACGTCAGAGACGCGGCGCTCACTCAGCGCCAGGTTCACCGGAACGACGACGGCGAGGGATCGCCACTCATCATCTGGGACGACCTCCCGGGGCCGCCGGACGGGTTCCCGAACGAACCGCTCGCCATCCTCCCGACTGCCGACGAGGCCGACTACCTCCTGAGCAAGATGGTCACCACCCGAAGGGGTCCGGCGCGCTGCTACCGGGTCCCAACGTGCATTCCACTCGCAAGCGAGTCGGTCACCGGGCACCGGAAGCTGATCCTCCTGCGACGATTCTCAACCGTTGTGGCGTTTTCGAGACGGTGGGTGTGGACTGGTGTGCATGACGGCCATGCTCAGTTCGCGCACCGAGGAGTTTTGCGACTCGTCGCCGATCGTCGACGACCCGGAGGTGCTGACCGCGCGGTTGGTTGAGCAGGGCTACCTGTTCTTCCGTGGCCTGCTCCCACCCGCTGATGTCCTTGACGTGCGGCGGCAGATCCTTGAAGTTTTGTACGGTCACGGGTGGATCGCCGACGGAACCGATCTGATCGACGGGGTCGCGGACGTCGAGGCGTTCGCCCGAGTGCCGAAGGATGTGACGGATTTCTGTGGTGTCGTGGTGGGGGCCGATGCCTACCGCGAGATCTATCACCTGGAGGCGTTCCATGCCCTCGCGCACCATCCCGCCCTGATTGGCGTTTACGCTCAGCTGTTCGGCGGCCCGGTCCTCCCCCACCCTCGTAACATCGCGAGGGTGATGATCCCGACCGAGCTCGGCCAACCCACTCCGGCACATCAGGACTTCATACATATCCAGGGCTCGAAGCGGACGATGACGGCCTGGTTTCCCCTCGGCGACTGCCCGGTCGACCTCGGTGGGTTGACCATCCTTGCTGGTTCGCAAAGCGAAGGCGTCCTGCCTTACAAGCAGGCCGCAGGCGCAGGCGGGTTGGAGGCCTATCTGTGCGACCTGGACTATCCGTGGGTGCAGGGCGATTTCGGCGCTGGCGACGTGGTCACGTTCACTTGCGAGACGGTGCACCGCGCGCTGCCCAACCAGAACCGCGACCGCATCCGGCTCTCCGCCGACTTCCGCTACCAACCCGCCGACGACCCGGTTGATGCGAGTTCGCTGCAGCCGCATTGCAAGGTCGACAGTTGGGACAACGTCTACGCCGGCTGGTGCGATCCCCGCCCTCCAGTACTACTGGCGCGAGCGCCAACTCCAACTGTCCGCCTGGGACGAATCGATCCGCTGGCAGCAGGACCGCATCTGCTGACACCACGGCTGCGGTGCGTTCGGTGAGCTGTCGATCACGGCTGCCTCGATGTTCGACCGTCATGTGTACGGAAGCGCGCGCGGTACTCGCTGGGCGTCACGCCATGGGCAGCCTTGAACCGGCGCGCGAAGTAGTTCGGATCGGGCCACCCGACTCGGCGCCCGATGACCGCGATCGGGTCGTTGGATGCGATCAGGTGCGCGGCTGCGCGCTCTGCCCGTAGACCCGACAGCACGCGGATTGGCGCCGTGCCGAACGCTGCGTGGAAGGATCGCGAGAGGTGTCCGCTACTCATGCCGACGGCGCGCGCCAGGTCGGGCACCGTCCACTCGCGACTCAGGTCGCCCTCCAACCGGTGAGCCGCCTCCACCACCGCGGGGTGCGCATCGGCGACATCAGGCGACGGGACGGCGTCGGCGATCGCTCCGAGGATCACGAGCAGGTGACCGATCGCTGCGGTCGCCGACACACTCGCCCGATCGGCCAGCGCACCGACCGCGTTCTCCACCTGTGCCAACGCCTGCGCACCCAACTCGGCGACGCCGGGCGCGGGCTGGGCCGGGATCGGCCAAGCGAGCATGCGTAGCGTCGGCTGCCAGGCGAACGGGGCGAGACCGGCGCGTAGCAGCATCTGGTCGACGTAGATGTTGGCGACGACGAGGTCACGAGGTTCGTCCCACTCGTGCCAGTCGCTCGCCCGGACGGCGACCGCGTGACCCCGATGAACGCGAACGGCCCCGGCTCGTGTCACGTGTGAGCCCGCACCGTGGAGTACGACGGCCAACTCCGCGTAGTCGTGGCCGTGCGGGGAAACCGGTACCTCGACCGGCATGACCTCCGCCCCGAAGCTCGCACCTGCGGCCAGTACCTCACCGCCGGTCCGCCGCTCCGGCAGCTGGACACGGCTCGTCACATCAGAATCGTGCTAGTTCTGGTGTCGAAGTGTCAATGCCCGAGCGAAGGATTTGGGTGAGCATCGAGTCAAGGATGTCATCCACGCAGAGGGGTCGCAACGATGCCGGTGACCACGCATGAACCGCCCACGCTCTCTGACGAGCTCGTTGCTTCCTACCGGGAGCGGGGGTTCGTCCGGATACCGCAGGTGCTCGACCCGGCGGAGGTGGAGCGGTATCGGGACGCCGTGATCGAATATCGGAACCGCGCTGTCAGCCGGGAGGACGGTCCTGTCTTCGCCCAATATGTCGACGTCTGGCGCGACGACGCCATCCTCGCCGAACTGACCACGCATCCGGCCCTAGGAGCCGCTGCGGCGCGCCTCGCGGGCATCCCGGTGCGACTCTGGCATGACCACGTGCTAATCAAGGACCCGCACAACGGGGCCCCGACAGAGTTCCATCAGGATCAGCCATACTGGCCTCACCGCAACGTGCGGCACGCGCTGTCGGCCTGGGTGGCACTGGTGGATGTACCTGTCGAACGAGGGTGCATGACCTTCATCCCCGGATCACAGCAGCAGACGAATCTGAGTGCGCAGAATCTGGCGGATCACTGGTCGTTGCAGTCCATGTGGCCGGAGTCGACGTGGGAGGAGCGAGTCACGGTCCCCTTGCGTGCCGGCGATTGCACCTTCCACAGTTCGTTCACCGCGCACACGGCCAACGCCAACGACACCGACGATCCACGGATCGCACACGTGGTGATCTTCACCGATGTCGAGACGACCTACTCGGGAGCTCCGCACGTCGTGACCGATCCGCTTGGCCTCACGGCGGGCCAGACGCTTCCCGACCAGCGCTTTCCCCGCGCTGTATGACCGTTGGCCCTACGACCGATGTTCTGGGCGCTCACTCATGGCGAAAGTACGTCGGGGCTGCAGGCCGCGCGCGGAGTTCTCAGCGGACATGCGGAATCGCTGGGCTGAGTCCGCGCTGCCGATAATCCTGGACAAACTATAGCAACCGATATGATGATACACATCATGGCTTTTTCGTGCTGATGGCGACGTAACGATTCCGTTGCGAGTTTGCCCATTTTGGGCCAAGACCCAGCGGAAGCCTTGACACGTTCCGAGCACGCTCGCAGGCTGCGACTGTGATGATTCAGTCGGTGCCGCGTTCGCGCTGCGGCGGGTGCCCGAAGCTCCTATGCGGGAGAAACTCGGGATTCTCAGGGGCTGGCGTCGGGTCGCCGCCGTCACGACGGCGGGTTGGGCGATCAGACGTCCACGATTGCAGTGGGATTCCCTAGTCCGCCTTGCTCACCGCCCTGCTTCGGCATCGTGCCGGGATGCGGCGCGGGCGCGTTCTCTCGCACCACAAGCCGGAACATTCCCAGACGTTCCGCCAACCGGGCCCAGTCGATTTCCGCCCGGACGGTTTTCTATGAGCTTCCGTACGAGCAGAATCGATCGGGGCAGACGCTCGACCGCCGGTCGGGTGTTGAGATTTAGCTTGGAAAGGACTCGAGCAGATGCGGATCGTCCAAGGTCATCACCCACGTCGTGGTCGCAATGACGTACCTATTGGACAATCGAGGCGATTGCGCTCGTTGGCTGGCGTCTTATGCTCACTCCTGCTTTTCGGAGCGTTCAGTCAAGCCTGCTCCAACAGTCCTAAGTCGAACTCGAGTTCCTCGTCTAACCCCGACAAGACAGCGTTCCGGATCGGTACGGTCGCGTGGGCCAGTTCAATCTCGAACAACCCCTACTCGCCGAACCCGCTGCCGTACTTAAACTCGACGTTGCTGAGTTTGGGTGCCGTGTCCGACTGGGACCGCCCCGGCGACAACCCCTACTACCCGGAGTTGGCCAGCAGTTGGACGGTCGGCAAGCATGCGATCACGTTCAACCTACGGCCGACGGCGAAGTGGAGCAACGGCAAGCCGTTGACGACCAAGGACGTGGTCACCAGCATTCTCGCCGCGGGAGCCGACTACAACTCGGTGTGGGCGGCCATCACGTCGGTGGAAACTTCCGGTGATCACACCGTGACCGTCAAGCTGCAGCCGTGGGCGGTGCCACAGAACGCTCTCCTGCACCTCCTGCAGATCGTGATCGTGCCGGACAGCCAGTACGGCTCGCTGATCCCGTCGGAGCTGACTCAGCAGGCGCTCGTCTCGTACTGGAAGACGTACAACATCCTGCACCCGACGGCTTCGAGCATCGCCGCCAGCGCGAGCAGTCAGGAAGGCAAAACGTTGGCGTCCGCCAGCGCCGGACTGGTCAAGTTCAATCCCAGCGAGTTGCTCGGGACCGGGCCTTACACGCTCAAGAGTGCCAACGTCAGTGGAATTCTCTACCAGAAGTGGGACGGGTGGTGGGACGCCACGAAGATCACGGCTCCCTACATCCAGGTCTACCCCATGAGTACCGCGACCCAGTACGGAGCGCTGTTGTCCGGGTCGATCGATCTCGAGAACGACACGCAGTTCACCGACCCACAGGTCACGAAGATGAACGGTTCCGGCTCTACGCACTACGTCTTCATCCCGTCACCGGTGCAGCAGGAGAGCCTGGCGTTCAACTTCGCGCACTACCCGTTCAACTTGCTCCCGGTTCGCCAGGCCCTGGCCTATGTCATCGATCGGCACGACCTGGTGAAGGCGGACATGGGTGGTGAGCTGGTGCAGGATCCGGCGGAGGAGACGCCTGACGGCATCAACTACTCCCTGGCTAAGCAGTACATCACCCCGGCGCAGTTCGCGAAGCTGAACCACTATGCGCCGGATAAGGCGAAGGCGACCTCGCTGCTGACCGGCGCCGGCTTCACCAACAAGGGGGGCAAGTGGTTCACGCCGAAGGGCGACCCGTTCTCCTTCACCCTCTCCGAACCGGCACAGTCCGCCCAGTTCGATGCGGACGGCTTGATCATCGCGGGCTACCTGAACGACTTCGGCATCCAGGTGCAGGTGGAAGACGTCGACCAGGCCACCTTCGCGACCAAGCAACTGGCGGGCGACTTCGCCGTCTCGGAGGGCTACCTCGACTGGGCGCAGGGCCCACCGATGGCAGATTTCGCGGCAACCTTCGGCCAAGCGGCACCGCCGGGGTGGAATTACCCGATCTCCTACAGCGGGAGCGGGCCGTGCAACTGCGCGATCGGCATCGGGCCGACGGCGAACGTGCCAGGTTTGGGCACGGTGACGATCGCCTCGGAGTTGAACCGCGAGGTGAACCAGGCTCCGCCGGAGACGTGGGCGAAGTACACGTGGGCGTGGGCGCAATGGATCAACACGAACCTGCCCATCCTGCCGATGTACAACAACGCGTTCCACGAGGCGTATTCGTCCACCCGTTACTCCAACTTCCCACCCGACTCGGCGAAGTGGTTGTGGACCGGGCTCAGTGGCGCGTCGCAACCGGTGATGTGGATGCAGGAGGGCTACCTGAAGGGCTCCTAGTGATCCGTGACCTGTGGGGGTCCGCTTCGGTGGCGGGCCCCCGTAGTCAGGAGCCGGTCGGCGCACACCCGGGCGGTTGTCCGCCGGCGCGCGGCCCTGGCCGAGGAATTACCCTCTGGGCGTTGATCGACCTCCGCCTCGGGAGAGGGACGAGCGCATGATGAGGGGACCTAAGCGATGATCGCCTACCTGGCCAGGCGTGTCATGATGGCGCTCGTCACCGTCTTTGTCGTCGTGTCCGCATCGTTTTACATGGTGCGGCTCATGCCCGGGAATCCGATCGAGTTCCTGGAGTTCCAGTTACAGCAACAGGGCGGCGTGAGCCCCGACCAGATCAAGCAACAAGTCCAGGCGATCTACGGCGTCCTGCCGTCCGGGCCGCTGTGGCATCAGTACTTGCAGTACATCGGGCAGATCTTCCGGGGCGACTTCGGCGTCTCGGTGCTCAATCCCGGTCAGAGCGTGGTGAGCATCATCGTCAGCGCGTTGCCGTGGACGCTCCTCCTGGTTGGGGTATCGCTCCTGATCAGCTTCGTGATGGGGATCATCCTCGGTACCGTCCTGGCCGCATTCCCCAACAGTGCGTTCTCCAAGATCATGACGGGCGTGGTCTCGTTCCTGTCCGCCATCCCGAACTACCTGGTCGCGATCGTGCTGATCTACGTGCTGGCCGATCAATATCACTTGTTCCCGATCACCGGCGCGTACTCGAACAACACCACCCCGGGGTTCAATCTGTCGTTTCTTTCTAGTGTCGCCTATCACGCAATGTTGCCGATCGCGGCGTATGTCATCGTGTCGTTCGGTGCCTGGGCGCTGGCCATGAAGGGCAGCGTCACGACCGTCCTCGGGGCGGACCATGTGCGCGCCGCCGAGGCGCGAGGGCTCAGTAGACGCCGTGTGACGCAGACCTACATCGGCCGCACGGCGATGCTCCCGATGGTGACGAACCTTGCTGTGTCGGTGGGTTTCATGTTCGGCGGCTCGGTCTTTATCGAGACGTACTTCTCCTATCCGGGGCTCGGTTTCAGGCTCATCACCGCGGTGAACTCACGCGACTATTCGTTGATGATGGGCTGCTTCATCCTGATCACGATCTCGGTGGTCATCGCGAACCTCGTGGTCGACCTGATCTATCCGCTGGTGGATCCACGTATCGTGCTAGCGACCGGCCAGAAGTCCGAGGTCGCCGGCGCAGAGACGCTCGTCGGTCCAGAGGCTCTGAAAGTCTAGGGGGCGAAGCATGGAACTCTTCAAGGACTTCTGGCGCATCTGCCGCAGCGACAAGGTTGCGTTCGCCGGTGGCGTGGTCATCTTCATCTACCTGCTGGTCGCGATCTTCGGCAACTCGTTCGTTCACGTCGGCGGTCTACACCCTGCGGGGGATGCGTACCTCGGCCCGTCGATGGGCCACCCCCTCGGCACCGACTTCCTCGGCAACGACACCTTGTCCGAGATCATCGTCGGCACCAGGCCGGTCATCGTGGTCGGACTGGTGTCAGCGGTGATCGTGGTGATCGTCGGGGTCGCGGTCGGGCTGTTGAGCGGCTATCTGGGCGGTATCGCCGACTCGACGATCATGCGCATTACCGACGTCTTCCTGACGGTCCCGGGGCTGCCGCTGATCATCGTGATCGCGAGCGTCGTCAAGACGAGCAGCCCGTTCGTCCTCGCGTTCATCCTGTCCGTGACCGCGTGGGCCGGGCTGGCCCGGGCGGTGCGGTCCCAGGCGCTGAGCCTGCGGACGGCGGACTTCGTGGATGCGGCGAGATTGCAGAATCTGCCGCTGCGCAACATCATCGGGCGTCAACTGCTCCCGAACGTCGGGCCGTACGTCGCGATCAACTTCCTGTTGGCGATCACGGGCGCGATCTATGCCGAGGTCGGTCTCTTCGTGCTCGGTATCGCTCCGGTGGGAGGCACCAACTGGGGAATCATGATCAACCTGGCGATGAGCCAGGGTGCCCTCTACACCAGCAACAGCATGCTCTACCTGTTCTCACCGATGGCGGCGATCGTCCTCCTCCAGGTTGCGCTGGTGTTCTTCGCCCGAACTCTCGACAAGCTGTTCAACCCACGTTTGAGGGCGCAGTAGTGATGTCGTCCACCTGTTCGGTGCGCGTCGCATGACGTCACTGGACACGAGTCTGGTCTTCGATGACGACGTCGAGGGTTCGGTCATCCTGGAGGTGGAGGGCCTCAGCGTCGACTTCGGGTCGCTGCGCGCCGTCGACGACGTCAGCCTCGCGGTGCACAAGGGTGACATCTACGCGTTGGCGGGGGAGTCGGGCTGCGGGAAGTCGACGCTGGCCTATGCGCTGCTCGGGATGGTGCCGCCGCCGGGGGTGGTCTCCACGGGTGACATCCGGTTCCGTGGCCGCAGTCTCACGTCCATGAAGTTCCGTGAACTCAACGCGCTGCGAGCCGCCGACGTGTCCATGGTCTTCCAAGCGGCGATGAACGCGTTCAACCCGGTGATCACTATCGGCAAACAGGTCCGGCACGTTCTCGAGGCGCACCCGGACGTCTACCCGGACAAGCAGGCCGGCCGGGACTACTTCGAGTACCTGATCAGGTTGGTCAGGTTAAACCCGGAGACGATCTGGAACGGGTACGAGAGCCGGCTCTCCGGCGGGATGAAGCAACGGGTCGCCATCGCGCTGGCCCTGTTGCTGAAGCCTCGGGTGTTGGTACTCGACGAGCCCACCACGGCACTCGACATCCTCAGCCAGCGGTTGGTCATCGACATCTTGAAGGACGTACACGCCAACCTCGGCGTCACCATCGTCTTCATCACGCACGACCTCGCGCTGGTGGCCGAACTGGCCGACCGGGTCGCGGTCATGTACGCGGGCCGCCTCGTCGAGAACGGGACGATCGACGAGATCTTCTACGGCGAGCGGCGACATCCTTACCTCAGCGCGTTGGTCAGGGCGATTCCCAGCGTCAACGGGAACGCGTCGCTGATCAAGCCGATCCCCGGCCGGGTGCCAAGTCTTGCTGATCTTCCGCCAGGTTGCCGATTCGCTCCACGGTGCCAGTTGGCCGAGGCGATCTGCCAGGAGGTCGATCCGCCACTGCTGAGCGACGATGTCGGTCACGCGATCGCGTGCCATGTGGTGAACGCTGGAGCCAACGTGTCCGGTACCGACTCACCGGGAGTACACGGATGACCCTGCTCAGCGTGCAGAGCGTGACGCATCGCTACCCGACCACGATCGGCCCGTTGCCGGTGCTGGACCACGTGGCGTTCGACGTCGAGCCGGACTCGGTGACGGCCGTCGTGGGTGAGTCCGGTTGCGGGAAGACAACCCTCGGCCGAGTGGTGTCCGGGCTGGTGAAGCCGACCGCCGGCCGGGTGTTGTACCGCGACAAGGACATCTGGGACATGAACCGCGGCGAGTGGGACACCTACCGGCGCAGCGTCCAGGTCATGCAGCAGGACCCGTACGCTTCGCTCAACCCGGGATTGAGTATTCGGGACACCCTGCGACCAGGGCTTCTGCGCCATCACATCGTGCCGCGACAGGAGGCGGGGCACGAGATCCTCCGCTTGCTCGAGCTCGTGGGTCTCGATGCCGACCAGGACTTTCTCCGCCGCTACCCACACCAACTCTCCGGCGGTCAGCGCCAGCGGGTCGCGATCGCTCGGGCCGTCAGCCTGCGTCCGGAGGTCGTGGTGGCCGACGAGGCGACCAGCATGCTCGACGTCTCCATCCGGGTCTCGATCCTCGATCTGTTGCTGTCGTTGCAGGCCGAGCAGAACCTGTCGTACGTGTTCATCAGTCATGACTTCGGGGTCGTCCGCTACTTCACCCGGGGCGGCCGGATCATCGTGATGTTCTTCGGGGTGGTGGTCGAGGACGGTCCGGCGGAGCAGGTGATTCGGGAGCCGCGGCACCCGTACACCTACCTCCTGCTGGAGGCGATCCCGGTGCCGGACCCGAAGACGGCACGCCGTCGGCGCGACGAATCCATCGAAGCGGTCCTCGACGACCGGGTCGACGAGCCGCCAGCGCAGGTCGGCTGCATCTTCTCGAATCGCTGCCCGTTCGTCGAGGACGCCTGCCGGGAATCGCGGCCCGAGTTCATCGAAGTCTCACCCGGGCACCGGGCCGCGTGCTTGTTCCCCGAACGTGTTCCGCAGCTACCCGAGGGCCTGACAAATACGGCGGGATTCGACGAGGTGACGGAGACCACGCGATGACTGCCTCCGTTCCTGATCCAGCACCGGGCCACGACTCGGGTTCCATGTCTTTGCTGATCGACGGCTACCCGTGGGCCCGGCAGTGGCGGGGCGAGTGGATCGGCGCTGGTGAGGTCGAGATCGACGGGTCGCCCGGTCCGGATTCGCCCCGATCGGGACCGTTCGCGCGTCACCTGTACCGCTCGACGATCGAGTTGGGGTCGATGCCGGCCACAGCCCCGCTTCGGGTGTCCGCGGATTCGCGCTATGTGCTCTACGTCAACGGGGTGGAGGCCGGTCGCGGACCGGTCCGATCCCAGCCTCGCCGACTCCACTATGACAGCTACGACGTCGCACCGCTGCTGCACGCAGGACCCAACCGCATCGTCGTCCTCGGCACCTACTACGGGACGCCGAACTCGTTCTGGCAACCCGCTCCCGGCACCGGCAACTTCGGCAAGACCGGCGTGGTCGTCCTGGAGATGCTGCTGGGCACCTCCTGGTTCCTCACCGGTCCGGCGTGGGAGGTGCAGGCGGCGACCGCATGGTCGACCGGCACGCACGCCGGGTTCGACGGGGTTCCGGTGGAACGGTTCGACGCCCGCCTGCTGGAGGCGGACTGGGCGAACGGCACAGGCGGAGCGTGGGAACCGGCTTACGTCCAACCGGTCGTGCATCTGGGCGGCCTGGGACGCACTCGGCCACCGACCGACCCGTACGGCGCCATGCTGGCGAGGCCGATCGGCGCGCTCGGCGGGACGACAGTCCGCCCGAGCGCCGCCGCTCGATGTACCGGCCCGGTTGCCGACGGGCCGGACTCGCCGGTCGAGCACGTACTCGGCTCCTGGACGAGCGCCGCGAGCGCGCTCACCGCGGGTGAGCCGGGCCTCGTGTCGTGCTCCGCCGACGCCGCGGCAACCCATGCGGTCACGTTCGACTTCGGGCGCATCGTCGCCGGACGCGTCGCGTTCTCGCTCGTTGCCCCCGCCGGAACCGTCGTGGACATCCTTTACCGGGAAGAGCCCGCCCGCGAAGACGAATTAGCCTCGTTCTCGACGCCGAGGATCGGCGCGCGCTACATCGCCCGCGGGTACGACGACGACTTTCTGGCCCAGGAGCACAATGCGCTGCGCTACGCCAACCTCCTCGTCACCGTGCCCGGTCCCGCCTCGGTGCGGATCCGTGACTTCCGCGTCCGCGAATCCGTCTACCAGCAGGCGGGTTCAGCGTCCTTCCGGTCGAGCGACCCCGAACTCGACGCTCTCTACCGCGCCGGCATCCGGACGGTCGAACTGAACTCCTACGACGCCTACACCGATTGCCCGACCCGTGAGCAACGCTCCTGGGTCGGCGACGGCGTCGTCCACCAGACGGTGTCGCTGACGACGTCGGCGGACTGGCGGCTGCCGCGGTGGTACATCGAACTCGCGAACTCCCCCCGGCCGGACGGGATCCTGCCGATGAGCGTCGTCGGCGAGATCGAGCACAGCCAGGGTCTGACCATCCCGGACTGGTCCCTGTACTGGATACACGGCGTGCACACCCTCTACCGCTACACCGGCGATCGAGCCGCCGTCGCGGCAGCCGCACCAACGGCACGCCGTGTCCTCGAGTGGTTCGAGTCCTACCTCAGCGACGAAGGCGTTCTGACCGATGTCGCCGAGTGGTCGCTGGTGGACTGGTCGTCGGTCTTCCTCGACGGCGCCAGTTCCATCCTCACGGCTTTCTGGGCAGCCGAACTGCGTGAGTTCGCCGAGTTCAGCGACCATCTCGGCAACGCCGGCGACGCGACCTGGGCTCGCCACCTCTACGAGCGGGCCCGTAGCGGCTACGAGGTGTTCTGGGACGAGAGCCGCGGTACCTACGTCGACCACGTCGTCGACGGCGAGCCGAAGCCCGCGGCCTCCCAACTCGCCGGCGCCCTCGCCATCCTCAGCGGACTCGCCCCTGCGACCCGGACCGAGCGCATCGTCGGCTGGATCAGCGATCCTGGCCGTCAGGTCACCCGGTCGTGGGTCGGCGGTGAAGGAATCTATGACTCCGACCGGGTACTCGATCAGATGCGCGGGATCCGGCGGGTGGATTGGGACGAACGCGACGAGACAGTCGTCGCCGAGCCGTTCGCGTCCTTCCTCGTCCACGACGCGTACGCCGCCGCCGGGCGTCGCGACCTGGTCGTCGCGGCCATCCGCCGGTGGACCTCCTTTCTCCAGGACGGGTTCGACACCTTCGGCGAATGCTGGGGATGGGGCACGCACGTCCACGGCTGGAGTTCCACGCCCACGCGCGACATCGTCCAGGTGGTGCTCGGCGTCACACCGGCCGAACCCGGGTTCACGGCGGCACGGATCGCGCCGCTCTACGGGGCCGTCGAGCGGATGGAAGGAAGTGTCCCCACGCCGTTCGGCCCCATCACCGTCTCGGTTCGGGGCGACGACGCCGTCGTCACGAGCCCGGTGCCGTTCACCCTGGTGCGCGCCGACGGATCGGAGGAAGCGGGTGCGCCACACAAGAGCTGACCCGCCGGAACAGCGACGGCACCGAACCCGTCCTCGCCTCCACCACCAGCGATTCGTCTCACAACCAAGGAGTACCGATGCCGCACGCTGCCGCGCCCGTCCTCACCCGGATCGAGCATCTGCAACCGCACGCCCACTCAGGCGGTGCGCGCGTGCTGGGTATCGGGACGGCCGCACCTCGCCTCTCGTGGATGGTGCCGACCGCGGCCGAGGACTACCAGCAGGACGGCTACGAGGTCGAGGTCACCCCAGTCGGTGCCGAGGCGGCGACATTCGTCGTCGACAGTCCCGAGCAGGTGCTGGTCCCGTGGCCGGCGCCGGAGTTGACGTCGCGGGACCGGGTCCACGTCCGGGTCCGCGTCCGCTCCGGCCCGGATCACAGTGACTGGAGCGCGCCGGCCGGCATCGAGGTCGGCCTGCTCGACCCCTCCGAATGGACCGCTCGCTTCATCGCCCCGGTGGTCGGTGGCGGCGTCGACGATCCCGCGCCGGTGCTCGAAGGCCGCGTCGAGATTACCGGCGACATCGAGTCGGCGCGGCTCTACGTCACCGCACACGGGCTCTACCGCGCCACGGTGAACGGGATCCGGGTCGGAGACGAAGAACTCGCACCAGGCTGGACGAGTTATCCACACCGGCTGCGCTACCAGACCCATGACGTGACCGACCTGGTTCGCAGCGGGGACAACGTCGTCTCCGCGACGCTGGGTCAGGGCTGGTACCGCGGCCGGCTCGGCTTCACCGGCGGTCACGGGCTCTACGGCGACCGCACCGCGCTACTCACTCAACTCGAGGTGACGACGACCGACGGGCAGCGGCACATGTTGGCGACCGGCCCGGAGTGGGCCGCGGGGGCGAGCGGGATTCTGCTCGACGAGATCTATGACGGCGAGCGGACCGACCTACGAGTCGGGCCGATGGACTGCACCGAAGCGGTGCAGGAGGTCGACGGCGATCTCGCGACCCTGGTCACCCCGACCGGCCCGCCGGTCCGCGTGACCGGAACGCTGCCGGCCCAGAAGGTCTGGACGTCGCCGTTAGGCAAGACCCTGGTGGACTTCGGCCAGAATCTCGTCGGCTGGGTCCGGCTCACGGTCCGTTGCGCAGCGGCGGGATCAGAGGTCACGGTGCGGCACGCCGAGGTCCTCGAGCACGACGAACTGGGCACTCGGCCGCTCCGGTCGGCGAAGGCCACCGACAGCTACCTACTGGCCGGTGCCGACGCCGAGGTCTGCGAACCCTGCTTCACCTTTCACGGCTTCCGCTACGCGGAAGTCGACGGCGTGCCCGACCTCCTCGCCGACGACCTCGAGGCGGTCGTGGTCGGGTCGGACCTCGAGCGGATCGGCTGGTTCGACAGCTCCCACGACCTGCTCAACCGGTTCCACGAGAACGTCGTCTGGGGCGCTCGCGGGAACTTCGTGGACGTCCCGACCGACTGCCCCCAACGCGACGAGCGGCTCGGCTGGACCGGCGACATCCAGGTGTTCTCACCCGCTGCGAGTTTCGTCTTCGACGTCAACGGATTCCTCGACTCCTGGCTGGCTGACCTGAGCGCCGAACAGACCGAGGACGGCGGCGTACCGTTCGTGATCCCCAACATCCTTCCCGACCCCTCGCCTGCCGCGGCCGCCTGGTCGGACGCGTCCTGCGTGGTCCCGTGGGTGCTCTACCAACGGTTCGGCGACACCGGCATCCTGGTCCGGCAGTTGCCGTCCATGCGTGCCTGGGTCGACAAGATGGCGGCGCTCGCCGGCGACGACCTGCTGTGGACCGGCGGCTTCCAGTTCGGTGACTGGCTAGACCCGACCGCCCCGCCGGACGCCCCGGCCGACGCCAAGGCGCACCCGGACGTGGTCGCCACCGCCCACTTCGCCTACTCGGCACAGATCGTCGCCGATGCCGCCGCAGCCGTCGGCGACACCGAGACCGCGCAGCGCTACGGCGACCTCGCCGCTCGCGTGCGCGATGCCTTCGCCGCCGAGTACATCACCCCGTCCGGGATGGTCATGAGCGACGCGCAGACCGCATACGGCATGGCGATCGCCTGGTCGTTGCTGCCCAGCGCCGACCAACGTGAGCACGCCGGCCGGCGGCTCGCCGATCTGGTGCGGATGTCGGGGTTCCGCATCTCCACGGGGTTCGTCGGCACACCACTGGTCACCCAGGCGCTCACCGAGGTCGGCCAGACCGAGGTGGCCTACCGGTTGCTGCTGCAGACCGGCTGCCCGTCGTGGCTGTACCCGGTGACGATGGGCGCGACCACCATCTGGGAGCGCTGGGACTCGATGCTGCCCGACGGCACGATCAACCCCGGCGAGATGACGTCGTTCAACCACTACGCGCTCGGTGGTGTGGCGGACTGGATCCACCGCAGGGTCGCCGGGCTCGCACCCGCCGAAGCGGGTTACCGATCGATTGCGGTGGCCCCCGTGCCGACCGCAGCCCTGACCCACGCATCGGCCCGGCACGTCACCCCGTACGGCGAAGCGGCGGTGTCCTGGCGACGGGCCGAGGGCCGCTTCGACCTCGAGGTCACCGTGCCGGTCGGCGCCACCGCGCAGGTGTCGCTGCCCGACGGCTCGGCGCCGGAGTCGACGGGTGCGGGAACGCACACCTTCAACTGCCCGGACCCGGTCGTGGACCAGCCGTCACTACCGGCTGACGCCACTGTGCGCGACGTCCTCGACAACGAGGGCATCTGGACCAAGGTGGTGAAGGCAGCCACGGACCTTGGCGCGGTCACCGACGAGGCCGAGGTAGCCAGCAGGCTCGGACCCTATCTGGACCGGGCGGCGTCGGAGGTTCTCGAGCGGATCACGCGGATCCTGGGCCCGCGCGTCCCGGTGACTGAACTGAGGGAACGACTGGAGCCCTTGCTGACGTGTGACTAGGTGTACTGCCCAGGGAGGTTGGTTAAGCGGCTGATCGGGGGGTTGTTCTCGGTGGCGGTGTGGGGTCGGTGGTGGTTGTAGTGGTGGAGCCAGCCGGGTAGGGCTGATCGGCGGGTGGTGTCGTTGTCGTAGAAGCGTGCATAGGGCCCAGCCGTCGGCGAGGGTCCGGTGGAATCGTTCGATCTTGCCGTTGGTTTGGGGGCGGTAGGGCCGGGTCCGTTTGGGTCGGATGTTGAGCTCGGCGCAGGCGTCGCGCCAGGCGAAGGATCGGTAGGCCGAGCCGTTGTCGGACAAGACGCGTTCAACGGTGACCCCGCGAGCGGCGAACCAGGTGACCGCGCGGTGGAGCACACCGATCGCGGTGCCGGCTTTCTCGTCGCTGCAGATCTCG
>JAABUK010006009.1_pt1 | contig 18418 bp, 21 predicted proteins | sample 5559141 | NCBI WGS metagenome assembly JAABUK01 (sample SAMN10711869, study PRJNA513367) | rock metagenome | isolation source: Antarctica rocks | place: Antarctica: Victoria Land, Pudding Butte nord | collected 2016-01-03 | reverse complement strand
TCAAAACCCGGATGCTAATGCAAGTAGCAAAACGATGATTTCGAGATAAGAACTGAGACAGTCAATCCTGTCTAAACCTGGGTCTCGCGAATGTCGTGATCGGGTGTCGCACAAACGGCCGTTTGTGACACGGCATGTCGGCAGGGAATGAGCCATCGTCCCCAGGACCCGGATCGGGTCGAGGCAACTCATCCGAGGGTCGATGACGATCGTGTCGCCCGGGGATGCCGGAGACGTCTCGGTTGGGACGGGACGCGCCGGGTCGCTGCCGCTGGTTGGGCTTAGCGACGGCGAGATGGACAGCGCGCCATCCGCTCCGCTCTCCGGCGCGGTCGGGGAGGCTGGCGCGGCGTGGCGCAGGACGAAGGGAGCCCAACGCCGGCGGCTACGGCGACGCCAACGGACACTCCGGCGGTTGAGCCGACCTCGACGCCTGGCGCGACGTGCCGGCGGCGCTCCAGGCGGACGGCTATGCCGCGCTCGCCGGCGATCTGCCCGGTCACGGCCTCTCCGACGACCCCTGGACCCCGAGCCGCGCCGTCGAGTTGGTCCACGCGCTCGCCGCGTACGCCAGAGGCGAGGGCACCGAGAAGGTCTTCGTGATCGCGGCCCGGGAGATGGCCACTGCCGCGGCGATCGTCCGCAATGTCGGCGCGTTGATCACCCTCTCACCCCTGCCATTTCCGCTGCGGGGACCGGACGACACTCCGATGGCGCTGGTGTTGTTCGGCGGGACTGATGACGCGGCGGCGGAGAGAGCGAATGCGTTCTTTCGGCAAACGCGCGGCTGGGGGGTGGCGAGCTCGTTCAGGACCGAGGCGCAGGGCAGCGCCATCTTCCAGAGCGATTGGGGTCGGCATGCGCAGGAGCAGGCGCTCGGTTTTCTGCGCGATTACCGAACCAACCCGCCAAGGTGAGGCTGGCTCCATTATCGCGGCTTCTGGAGCGTAACCCGGGGTGAAGGTCATGCGTTCCAAGGGCGACATTCCCCATTTGACGGAAATTTCGCGGCGGCAACGACGCCGTCGCCAGTCACGGCGGAGGAGCGCACCCGATGGACGCGGACCATTTTGACGCGATGACCCGGCTTTTCGCTCGCGCGGTTTCGCGACGCGGGCTGATGGGAGCCGCGGCGGCGTTGACCGCGGTTGCGGCGGCGCCCGCTGGGTTGAGATCGGCCGCGGCCCAAAGCGACGCCGGCGCGCTCGTCCAGCAGTACTACGAGACCATCGACGCCTATCAATACCAGGACGCCTACGCGCTGCTCGGCGCGAAATGGCGTTCGCAGCAGTCACTCTCGAATCTGACGAATGGCTACGCCGACACGGCCTTCGTCCAGTGTCAGATCGCCGGCCAGGAGCCGGCCGCGAACGGCGTGACCGTTCACGTCAAGTTGCTCGCCTGGCATAACGACGGCACGATCGTCGCCTACCAGGGCCGCTATCTCGTCGGAACGGAGGGCGGCCAGCAGCGCATCCTCTCCGGCGGCAACACCCTCGTCGCGACGCCGGCGGGCACGCCACCGCTTTGCAAGCTTGCCGACCTCTCCTTCTCCTTCGGCCGCTGGAACGGCGCCACGGGGAGCGTCGCCGGCGTCGTGACCGGGACCAACACGAGCCAGGCGACCTGCGCGCTCGGCGGCTCGCCCCGCCTGCGCCTCACCGGCGGGAACAATCAGCGGATCGACTCGACCTCCATCCCCGGCGCGCCGCCGGAAGCGGTGATCGTCGCGCCGGACGCCACCGCGAACGCGATGATCCGCTTTTCCAACTATTGCGCCGCCGATCTGACCGACCCGCTCACGGTCCAAATCGACATTCCCGGCGACCCGAGCCACACCGTGATTCGCCCGCCCGCCGCCGCCATCGCCTACCCCCGCTGCGACCAATCCGCCTCGCCCGCCCGCTTCGCCGTCCTCGGCTGGACGTCCGGGTCGAGTTGAGCCGACGCCTTGTCTTCCCGCCATGCGCAAGACCGCAACGGCGGATTCCGCCCCCCCGCGGGGGGGCCGCGCCCCCGTACAGGAGCGCGGCGCCATGCCTGGCTCGTTGCCCGCTCAGCGCCTGATCGCGGTCCGGAAACGGAGACGTTGATTCCGCCAAGCGACACCCGGCTGTTTGAGCTGCGGGTGGCCTCGTCTTCTCATCTCGCCGGACAAACCATCCGCCAAGCGGAGCTGCCGCCAGACACCTTGTTCGTGGCGGTCGTGCGCGGTGGGCGCAGTCTCTTTCCGAATGCCGAGACGCGGCTTGAAGAAGGCGACGAACTCAGCGTGCTGACCAGCGGCGCCCGGGAACGCGAGGCGCGCGCATACCTCGCCCGTGAGGTCACCGAGGGCCTGTCAAGCCATCATTGACTCGCACACACGGTCGTTGGGCGGACCGCGTGCGTCCGAGCCAGCGCAACCATATGCGGACCATATGGCGGCGCCGGGATACTCACGGCGACGGGTCGGCGTTTGATCCGGCGGAGGGCCAAACGTGCGTGTGTTGGTTGTTGAAGATAACCATGATTTGGCGGACGTGATCGCGCGGGGCCTTCGCCTGGCGGGATTCGCCACCGACATTGCCCAGGACGGCGAGGAGGCGCTCGACAAAGCGGCCGCGACCGCTTATGAGGTGGTCGTGCTCGACCGGCAGCTGCCCGGAATCCATGGCGACGAGGTGTGCCGCGCTTTGCTCGCCGAGACGCCGTCGCCGCGCGTGCTGATGGTGACCGCGGCCAGCGACCTCGACGCGCGAATCGAGGGACTCGCGGTCGGAGCCGACGATTACCTGCCGAAACCGTTCGCGATGGCGGAGCTGGTCGCCCGCGTGCGCGCGCTGGGCCGCCGGCCCGATGCGGCGACGCCCCCGGTGCTCATCGTCCAGGACCTTGCCGTCGACACCGCGCAACGACGGGCCATCCGCAATGGCCGGCCACTTCCGCTCACGCGCAAGGAATTTGGCGTCCTCGAGGTCATCGCCGCCGCCGGCGGCCGGGTGGTCAGCGCGGAGGAGCTGCTGGAGCGCGTCTGGGACGACGCGGCCGATCCATTCACGAACGCGGTGCGGATCACGATCATGACCCTGCGGCGCAAGCTCGGCGAGCCGGGCCTGATCGAAACGGTGGTCGGCGTCGGCTATCGCCTCGCGGGAGAGGAAGGCGGGTGAGGGTGCGTCCGACGATCCGGCTGCGGCTGACGCTCCTCTATGGCGGGCTCTTTCTCAGTACAAGCGTGGTGCTGATCGCCTTGATCTACCTTCTGCTCAGCCATGCCCTCGCTCCCCTCGCGCCCGAGTCGGACCAGGGCAATCAGCAGGTCGGCCCGCAGGTCGGCGACCAGAACAGCGTGGACGTCCAAGTCTCCGCGGCGCGCAGCGACGAGCGAGCCACCGCCCTCAACGAGGTGCTGACGCAGTCGACCATCGCCCTGCTCGCCACCGGTGGTCTGGCAATCATTCTCGGTTGGCTGGTGGCGGGCCGGGTGCTCCGGCCGATTCGGGCGATCACGCTGCACGCCCGTCATGCCTCGGAGACGACGCTCGGTCAGCGGATCGCCTTGCGCGGGCCGCCCGATGAGCTCAAGGAGCTCGCCGACACCTTCGACGACATGCTCGCGCGTCTTCAAACGGCCTTCGAGACTCAGCGGCAGTTCTCATCTCACGTCTCCCATGAGCTGCGCACGCCGCTGGCGATCATCCGCGCCGAGGCGGAGGTCGCGCTCGCCGGACTGGAGGTAACTCCGCGTGAACGGCGCCTGAGCGAGACAATCGTGGCGGCCGCGGACCGCTCCGAGCGCTTGATCGACGGCTTGCTCGCCTTGGCCCGGAGCGAAAGCACGCTCCGCAACAACACGCCGATCGACCTGGCGGAGCTCGTCGGCGACGTCGTCAATGGGTACGCGCCCGCCGCCGCCATGGCCGGCGTTCGCCTCGACCTCGCCTTGCGCCCGGCCGCCGTGATTGGCGATCGTGCGCTGCTGGAGCGGCTGGTCGGCAATCTGATCGACAACGCGGTCAAACACAATCAACCCGGCGGGTGGGTGCGCGTCATGGTGGAATCCGACCGCCGCGACGCCGTGCTGCGGGTGGCCAATGGCGGAGTGGTGCTGGCGCCGCCGACCGTTGCCGCCCTCTTTGATCCCTTCCGGCAAGGTCCGGCTCGGCGGCGCCGGCGGCCCGCCGGGTTCGGCCTGGGTCTGGCGATTGTGCGCGCCGTCGCGACCGCGCACGGGGGCGAGGTTGCGGCGACGGCGCCCGCCTCCGGCGGCTTGGCGGTGATGGTTCGGCTGCCAGCCGATCCCGCCGCCCCGCCGGCGTCTCGCCGCTGACGATCGCATTCCGTTCCTCGGTGGACCATACGCTAACCATACAGCGCGTTCGCTAGAGTGGGCATCGTCCCGACGAGGGATGACCTCCGGCGGGATCGGCTCGCCGGAACGCACAAAGGAGCGCATCGATATGCGTACACGACTCTTGGGCATCGCCGGGCTGGCGCTCGGGCTGGCTCTTCTCGGCGGCGGGGCCGCCGCCAGCGCCCACGGCAACACGGCGGTTCCGCTGTCCGCGTCCGTCTCGACGGCGCGTCTGGTGGGCGCGGGGCTCTCCGCACCGCTCTACCAGCTCTCGGCGACCCAGGATCCGGCCTGCGCCGCGCAGGACCAAAATCAGCCGGACGCTGCTGAGACGAACGCAGCCGGCGCAGCGGACACGGACACCGTCGATCTCCAGTGCGGCGATCAGACGGGCGCGGACAGCGGCGGGACCGACGCCGGCGCCGGGTCTGAAACCGCGACGGAAGCGGACAACGCCGCTGGAAACGACATCGCGGTCGATGGACTCGACCAGCAGGGGCAAAACGAGGGCTAGCGAGGAGCGAACCGACACTCCGGACCTTCGCTTGAGACGAACTGCGGACCCCAGCTGGGGTCCGCAGTTCGTCGTCTCCTCAGCGCTCAGAACCGTGGATCCCAGGCGGGAACGTTCCGTTGCGACCCCCTCCCTGCCGCTCCCGCGTGGCGCACCACTCATCATTCGCCGTTGTCCGCAAGCCCAACCGCGGCGGTGGCGGCGGCCTCGCCGTCGGCCGCCGTCCCGGTGAGGATGACAGCGCAGCTCCGGTTCGCGCCGGCGAGGGCGACAACCCGGGTCGGCGGCACGGTGACGTGGCGCAACGACGGCGCGATTCCGCACACCACCACCGACGATCCGGCCCAAAATCCGGTCGCGACCTCCCACTCGGAGTACGCGCGGCTACCTCCCGAAGCCGCGCCGTGGAACTCCGACTTGCTCCAGCCTGGACAAACGTTTTCGCACGCGTTCATGGCACCGGGCGTCTACCCCTCTTTCTGCATCCCGCACGTGCTGTCTGGCATGCGGGGGACGATCACGGTCATCTGCTGACCGACCGGCGAGACGCGGGCGAAGGGGTCGGTCCCCTCGGGGAGAGCTCCGCCATTTCTTCTCGCCCTGCCCAGGCATCATCAGGGAGGCATGACCCAGGGCACCAACGAGCGGAATCGATGCTGGCCTCGCTCTTCGCTGAACTGAGCCGGACGGACCCAGCGAGGCCAGCGGGCGACCCCGCCAGCTCGATCAGCGTGTGGTCGCGGCTTAGGTGATGACATTCACCAGTGTGCGCTGGATCGCGTTGTACTGATAGCCAAGCTTATTCCACGGAACCTGGGCCGGCTGCGAGGCGCCCCGGTCATCGGTCGCCCGGCAGAGCAGACCGGTCGGGCCGGGTTTGGCGTCCCAGGCGTAGTCGAACCGCGCCCACGCATGCTCGCCCCCATGCTGCGTGATCTTGGCCTCGGTCCACTTCGTGCCGTTGTCCGTCGAGACCTCCACCTTGGCGATGCCGCCCAGACCTGACCAGGCATAGCCGGTGACCGGAACGGCGCCGGCCTTCACCTGGGCATCCACCCCAGGCGTCCAGATCGCCGAGGAGACCGGCATGACGCGCACCGGCCGCACCGTGGTGCCGTCGGCGTCGATCACGATGTAGTTCTTGACGTTGAAGTCGCCCTGGAACGCTTGATCGAGCACCGTCAGACCAATGAGCCACTTCGTCGAGGCGATCCCGCCCCAACCCGGAACAAACAGCCGCACCGGCCCGCCATGCGGCGCCGGCAGATCCTCGCCGTTCATCTTGAGCGCGAGGAGCGTGTCCACCCCCATCGCGTCGGCGATCGGCAAGGCGCGCTGCATCTCGGCGAAGTCGCCGCCCTGAGAGACGACGTCGATGGCGCCATCCTTGACGCCGGCCTTGGCGAGCACGTCGCGCAGCGACACGCCGCTCCACTCCGCATTGCCGATCGCATCGTTGCGCCATTGGCCGCCTTGGGCGACCGGCGCGAAGAATCCGCGGCCATTGCCGGAGCACTCCAGAAATGCCTGAAACGTCCGCTGCGGCAGGCTCTTGAGATCGTCCAGCGTCAGGGTGAGCGGCTTCTCAACGTGTCCAACGACCTGGAGCGTGTATTTCGAGGGATCATCCAGCTTCGCGGACGGACCGTGCGAACGAATGAAGAACGCGTTGTTGGCCACGTCGAGCCCGGACACCAGTTCCGGCGGCGTGCCAAAGTTGAACCCGCCCCGAGCGGTCAGCGGCTGATCGACCCCGACCGACGCCAGCGATTGAGCGGGACCGTCGCCAGGCGGAATGATGGTGAATGGGCTCGTGAACGTGCTGGCTTGCGGCGTGGCGTTGGCGGTTGGCGTGGCGGCGCCCTGCGCCCATGCGCCGTCGGCGAGAATCGAGGCAAGGACGGGGGCGGCGACGCCCGCCGCCGTCAATCGCGCAATCAATGCCCGCCGGCTATACCGAGAGACGTTTTTCTCAATCGCGAGGACCATTCCGCGCCTCCATCCACGACCTTCCCCATGCAGCGCCGTCGCTTGATGATCAGGCTCATATCGATCGTCCCGATCACCAGCGGGGAGCGCCTTATTCGCGACAGCGGTCGACTCGCGTGATATCGACAACGCGTCACTGGAAGCCAACGAGCGCCGGTGCAGAACGAATGCCACAGAGCGCGGGCATCGGCATGCCGGCCATCAGCGATCGCGGCGATGATGTTCCAACCGAGGCCATTCGGCGTCACATTGACGGGGTAGCGAATCTGATGGAGCTTCATCAACTTGTGCTGGATGAGGCCGTCATAATGGAGAAGCCCGTCCGACACAAGACCGACGCTGGTGGTCGACTTGTCGTAGACGTGATGCCAATGCAGGAGCTGATGGAAGATCGTCTCGTCCAGGAAGGCGCCGACGCCGAAGAGCAGGCCGGAAACGAGATTGCGCGTGAGATTGGCGACGTCTGATCGAACGGATTCACGGCGACTCATAGAACGATCCTGCCTGCGCCAAGCGTTTGGTGTCCAACGCGGTCATGCAGAACCCTGACCAGGGAGCACGCATGCGTTTGCCGTCGGGATAGCCATCATTGCGCGACGTCGTCGAGGTGGGCTCACACCGGTTGAGCGTGCGCGGGCGACGGTTGGGTGATGCAGCAAACCATGGCGGGGAATGCCGCCAGGAGGAGCGGACCTCCACGCTTCACAAGCGCCCCTCGCTCAAGCATGAATCCAGACCATGGTTCCAAGGGGGACCCAGCCGTACATCCAGGCGGCGACGTCCAGCGGCAAATTGACGCAGCCATGGCTCATCGGCGTGCCAAGGTTGTGGTGCCAATAGGCGCCGTGCAGCGCTTCCGCCGACAGGCTGAAATACATCACGTTCGGTACGTCCGCGACCGTGTAGGCCGTGGCGTCGCTCGACGGCGCGACCATGCCGAATCCCGCGACCTTGCCGGTGCGGTCGATGAATCCTTGCGTGGTCTGCGACGGATATTTGAGACGGACGTGGAACAGCCCCGGGAGCGTGTCGTTCGGGGTTATCTCGGTGCTGACGAGCGAGGTCAGCACGCTGTCCGTTCCTTGGTACGCCCAGAGCCGCCGCCGCCGATGACGCGAAGCACGTGCCGACGCGTCGTCAACGCCGGCAAGGGAGGCGATTCGACGTTGGGCGAGTGCAGATGGTCGACCGTCAATGGCGCCTGCACGGCCTCGCTCCCTCCTGCGGCGTCCCATGGGCGCCAGTAGTCCTAACCGCGGAAAGGCGCCATTGGCCCGGACCGATCGGACCGATCCAGCCCGATTGGCCGCCGCTACGCGATCATGCCGGGGTTTGGGAGGTATTTCGTGACGATCGCGTCCGCGGCGTGGAACGCCAGCGCCCCCACGGTCCCCGTCGGGTTGTAGCCCGCGTTTTGCGGAAAGTTGCTGGCGCCGAGCACAAAGAGATTGGACGCGTCCCAGCATTGACCGTACTTGTTGACGACGGACGTGTCGGGCGAGCTGCCCATGACCGTTCCGCCGCAGACGTGCGTCGATTGGTACGGCACGATGCTGTAATCGCCGACGGTGTCGCCCACGTTGATGATCGCGCCGCCCATCTCCGTCGCGATTCGCGTCAGCGCTTCCTCCGCGACGTAGCGCACCATTTTCCGTTCGTTGTCGGTCCAGTTGAAGGTGATGCGCAGCACGGGATTGCCGAACGCGTCCTTGTATGTCGGGTCGAGATCGGCGTAGTTCTGGCGATAGGCGGGCGACTCCCCCTGCATGCCGAAGCTCACCGAGCGGTTGTAGTACTCCTTCACCGCCGCTTTCCAGTTGCTTCCCCACTTCGCGGTTCCCGGCGGCAGCGGGCCGCTGTTCATAATCGGGCGGGCGCCTGAGTTGTTGCAGGCGATGTTGCCGCCGCCGAAAAAGCCGAGCCCGCTGTGGTCGAAATTGTCGGAGTTGAACTCGTCGATGCAGAAACCGTTCGCGCCGGAGCCCATGAACCGGTTGAGGATGCGGTCGTCATACCAGACGCTCGCGCTGGCCCCCTGAAGCTGGTAGGTGTAGTTCCGGCCGACGACGCCTTTTCCGGCCTTGGGATCGTACGCTTGGCTGATGTTGGAAAGGAGCATGAGGCGAATGTTTTCGAGCGTGAACGCGCCGAGAACGATCAAGTCCGCCGGTTGCTCTTGTTCCATGCCGGCGGCGTCGTAATACGAGACGCTCGTCGCCTTCCCGTTCTTGTGATTGATCCGGAAGACATTGGCGTACTGGCGAATTTCGAGACGGCCGCTCTTGAGCGCGTTCGGCACGGTGATCACAATCGGGCTGGTTTTCGCGCCGACGTGGCAGCCGAACCGCTCGCAGAAACCGCAGTAGTTGCATGAGCCGAGCGTCTGACCGTCCGGATTGGTGTAGGACTCCGGGCTGTTGCCGGTCGGTTGCGGAAACGGCTTGTAGCCGAGTTGCTCGGTCGCCGTCCGGAAGAGCGATGGTCCATAGGCGATCTTGTTCGGCCCTTGCGGGTATTCTTGGGAGCGGACCCCCTCGAACGGGTTGCCGCCCGGAATGAGCTTGCCGTTCAAGTTCCCAGCTTTGCCCGCGATGCCGAACATCACGTCGAACTGGGCGTAGTACGGCTCCAGCTCGTCATAGGTCACGCCCCAATCCTGGATCGTGGTGTCCTCGGGAAGATAGTCGCGGCCATAGCGCTTTTCGAGATGGCTGCGGTATTCGAAGAAATGCGGCAGAAAACGCCAGAGCTGGCCGTTCCAGTGCACCATCGCCCCGCCGACTTCGTTGCCCGGCAGAAACGATCCGTACTCCCGCATCGGCAGCGCCGATTGGCCGCTGTTGTTTCGGAAGGTGATGGTCTCCTTGCTGAGATCCATGAACAGGTCGCTTTGCACAGCGTAACGCCACTCGTCGAAATGGTCTTGAATGAAATCCGGAAAGGTGTCGTGGAACGGGCCACGCTCGAGCGCGACCATGTCGAGGGACGAGCGCTTGCCCAACTCGTTGGCGATCGTCGATCCGACAAGACCGAATCCGATGAAGACGACGTCTTTCTTTGGCAAAACCGCCATGGCTAGGCTCCTCCGCTCGATTGCGCCTGGTATTGACCAAGGCTGATGTAGCCGCCCGTGAACGGCTGCCCGTAGTTCAGAATCTGATCGGCCCAGCTGACATGCGCGCCGGGAAAGCCGATCAGCTTCCAGCCGACCAGGTCGCGATTGCCGCCCTGGGCCGGATCGGCGAAAAAGCCGGCGATGGTGTAGGTGAGCAGGAGGTCGAAAAAGGCCTTGGCGCCGGTGCTGACCTGGCCGGCCCGCTGCGTTTCCGCTTCGGCGCCGGACGGAGCGGAACCCACTGGGGTGGTCTGCACCGAGGCGCCGTCGAAGGTATTGGGAATCCCTTGCTCCATATCGCTCAGCACTTTGTCTTGCTGGTCCGGCGAAAGATTGACGAAGCCGTTCTTGAAGAGCTGCTTCGCGTAGGCGTCCATGCCGAAAATGCCGAGGCGGAACCGCTCACGCATCGACATGCCCGATTGGTCGCCCTGGGTCGGCAACCCCTGCACGAACGGACCGGTGTCATAGCGCGGACCGCGATAGCCGCGAAAGGCATGCTCGCCGTACAGTTGCCGGTCGATGAAGTAGACGACCCCAGCCTCCGTCGCGCCCGGCCCCGTGTCGTCCGTGGGGATGAGACGGGCGGCGGCGGCTTCGACAATGGCGGCTTGATACGGCACGAGGTAGGTGAAGCCGGTGTTGGTCGCCGGCCCGGTTTGCATGTTCATGCCGGCCATGCTGTTGCCCGCGGCCGGCGTGGCGCCGTTGGCGGCGGGCGACGCGCTCGGCGTGGCGTCTTGCGCCAGCGCGGCGGGCAACGTCACCGCCGTGGCGACGCCGCTGGCGGCTCCGGCGGCAATGAAGCGCCTGCGGTTGAACAGGCGCGAATGGGCGGCGTCCGCCGGCTGCTCGAACGAGTCTGAATCGGAATGCGGGTCGTGCATTTTACGTCTCCAACGACCGAGAACGCGCAAACGGGGAATCAATTCGAGGGGAAACGTCCGCAACGTCTTGGTTCTACTGAACAATGACCGTGCCGAGCATGCCGTTCAGCTCTTGGGGCATGCTGAAATAGGCATACGTGCCGGCCAAATCAAACACATGGCTGAATGACGCCCCGGCGTTGAGCACGCCGGAGTCGAACGACTTCGCGCCGCCCGGATGCGCCGCGTGGCTCTTGTCCTTGGCGCGCGTGGCGTCGGCGGTGACCGTTTGCGGGGCGCGGCCCTGGTTCACCCATTTCACCGCCTGGCCCTGCTTGATCGTCACTTGAGCCGGATCGAACTTGAAGTCCGGCGTCAGCGCGACCGTCGCGGACGGAGCTGGAGCGGCGGCCGGCGAGGCTTGCGGCGACGCGGCGGGCTGCGGCGGGGCGCCTGGATTGACGTTGGAGATCACGCTGGCGCCCGCCGGACTCGCTTGCGGCGAACCCCCGGACGCAACCGGACTGGCCGCGGAGCTCGACGCCGGATTTTCGATGTTCGACGCCGGCGCGGCCAGTTTCGGCGCGGGGCCCACGACGCTGACGATCGGGCCCCCGGGTTTTGGAAGCGGTTTCGGGATGGGCGGCGGCGTGTAGTCGCGCGGCTTGCTCGTGTCGAGAGCGGGCGTGGGCGTAGCCTGAGCGGCCAATCCCGCCAACCGCAATGGCGACACACGAGTGTTCAGACTCATCATTCGTACTCCTGACGTGCGGCTGATGGCAATGTTTTCAGGTCGCGGGCGCCCGATTCCGCGAGCATCGCGTCCTTGCTGGGGAATGGGGCTGACCGGGCGGGCAACCTGGCAGGAATCGGCGGTTCAGACAGGCTCGATCCAGAGGAAGGTGGACCGCTTTGGGAGACGGTTTCGGATCGGCGATCAGCCGGCCGGATCGTTGAGGCGACGCTGAACGGAGGCGGCCGAGCTTCGGTGCGGAATCGCGCGAGCGCGGCCAGCCCTCGCGGCGCGCCGGTGGGGACGGGAGCGGGCGAGTCGAGGGTTGAGCGGTGTGAAGTCAGCATGGTCGACGTCTCTGCACTCTTCACATGCAAACGAATATAACGATCTACGATGTGAATGCACGCAGTTCGGGCGCCACGGCGCTCCTGCTGTTCACAGGATCCAATCGATCAGGGCGGTACGGGCCGGAGCGGCCTGCGGTGAGCGTGGTTGTTTCGTACTACAGGGCCAGTTGGCAATAAAGTGTCGCCGTGCGGGGAGATCACCGGATTGCAGTGACCAGAATCCTCGGCAAATTTAGTCAATCGATGGCTTCGGAATCCTGAACCGTCAGGTGAGGGCCGGGACGTCGGTCATTCACCTGAGTGGGCTGGAGCAGAATCTGCTCTCCTTCCTTGCCGCCAATGCCGGCCGGGTGGTGACCCGCGACGAGACTCTCGACGCGCTCTGGGGGGGTGGACTTCATCGCCGAGCGCAACATCGTCGACCGCCACGTTTGGGAGTTACGGGTCAAGCTGCAGAACGACTGGCGGCGGCCTCGGTTCATCGCCACCATCCCCGGCCGCGGCTACCGGTTTCTTCCGACGTTTTCAGGCGCTGTCGGAGACGACGGAGACGCTCCTCTCTCCAATGAACTGAGGCGTATGACGATTTCGTCATACGTCTCATGGTTTTGTGGAAGAAACTAAGAACGCCGCTCGCCACCGTGCACGCGTCTGCCCAGCCTCCAGATGACGAACCCGAGGACCATGAGCGGCTCGGGAAGTTCACCCCTCGTTCCAGGAACGATCGACGTCATTCTGGCCCGCGTCAACTTTGGCTCCATCGGATCGGAAAGGTCATCATCATGGCAACCCAGCAACCAAAGCCATCCACGACGCTTGAGACGCTCAAGGAAGCCAACGAGACGCTGGCGGATCCCAGTCAGGATATTCGCGGCCGCGAGGTGATCGCGAAGGACGGGGAGAAGATCGGCAAGGTCGACGCGCTCTTCGTCGACGCCGCGGAAGAGAAGGTGCGCTTCCTGCGCCTCAAGGCCGGCGGCTTTCTCGGCATCGGCGAGAAATCCTGGCTCGTCCCGGTCGACGCGATCACGAGCGTTGACAAGGATGAGGTGCACGTGGATCAATCGTACGACCGAATCGTGAGCTCGCCGGTCTACGATCCAGACGTATCCTGAAGTCGTCCCACGACTACTACGACGGTCTTTACGGCCACTATGGGTACGCACCCTATTGGAGCGACAACTACCTCTATCCGCTCTGGAGGTGAGCCAGCGCGCGAGGCGTTGCACGTACGTTGTTGTACCGCTCACCTCGCGCCATCACCGGGGCGAGCGAAGATGATGGCTTGCGCCTGACGAGAAATCGCACGAACACTTCACTGGCGTCTCCACCCAAAATCCTCTGATCTGTTGCCTAAAATGCCGAATCTCGTCATTGAGAACTCGTGATTCGCTAATAAAAGTCGAACATTGCTGAGAATTGCGTCTAAAACGGCGCGGGCGGCGCACAAGAGCCGCTCCAGAAGATGTGAGCTGATTGGAGTTGCTGTCAGGGATTGACGCCGCCGGCGGACTGGATGCGGATGTCGATCGAGGCGAGCACGGCGCCGCCCTTCTCCGGCAACAACTGTCCTGTAAGGTCTCCCGCGCCGCTGGCGGTGAACCCGACATCCGTGGTCGTGTTCGCGGCGATCGCCTTCGCGGCAACCAGGTTGGGCGTGACCTGAAGCTGATAGGCGACCGAATCTTTGTTCACGACGTGGACGATGGACGCGCCCTGTTGCTGCAGCACAATCTGGCTGGCGCCGAACGCTCCATTCGTAATCGTGATGGTGACCGCGTTGATGTTTTCCGGGAGCTTGTTGACCGCGTTCGGCGTAACCGCGACTGGAACCGTCTTGTCGTGCGCGACCTTGCTGCTCCCGTGCAGTGAGCAGGCGCTCAGGAGGACGAGGAGCACCGCGCCGGCGAACAGGGAAATCATCGATTGAGGTCGTCGTGATGGAAGCTCCCGTTTGCGCATCATCGATATTGCCCTCGCCGCCGCGCGAAATCGCCGTGCGGCGACCATGTTCCGCTCATGCGGCCGGTTCCTCGATTGGCTGAATCGAGAGTACGTCGATCCCTCCTGGCGCTCGTCCCGGCTGCCGCTGGATTGCTTGCGCGGCCGCGCCGGCGTCCGCCGCCTCAAGCTCGATCGTCTCTTCATCGTTCGCGCTGACGTCGGCGCTGGGGCCGGTTTGCTGGGATCCGCTGAGCGTGCGGTAGGTGACGCGAAATCGCATCGATTTCTCCTTCATGCCAGAGGCCGTGATCGCTCCGTCTATCCGTTCGGAGCGATCACGGCATGCGGCCGCTACGCGCCGGCGGGGCGCGTGCCCAGGATCAGCTTGATCGTCTGCTCCTTGCCGCCGCGGTTGATCGTCACCGTGACCACGTCGCCCGGTTTGTGCTGGAAGAGCACTTCCTCAAACGAATGGGTCGCGTCGATCGATTGCCCGTCGATCGAAAGAATGACGTCGCCCGCCTTGATCCCCGCCTTTTCGGCTGGTCCGCCCGCCGTGACCTGGGCAACGTATGCACCGTGATCGACGGTCAAGCCTGCTTGCGCGGCGGCGGCGGCCGTCACGGTCTGGGTGGAGACGCCGAAGAAGGGATAGATCACCTTGCCGGCGGCGATCAGTTGATCGGTGATCTGCTTGACCGTGTTGCTGGGGATCGCGAAGAAGAGCCCCTGGACCGGTTGGCCCTGCTGCGTCGGGATGCCAAGCGTGTTGACGCCGACGACCTCGCCGTTGAGGTCGAAGAGCGGCCCGCCGGAGTTGCCGGGGTTGATTGCGGCGTCGTGCTGGATCAGGTTGGTGTAGAGTTGCGGCCCTTGCGACTGGCTCTGTGGAAAATCGCGTCCGACCGCGCTGACGACCCCTTCCGTGACCGTGTTCGTGAAGGCGCCGAGGGGTGATCCGATCGCGAGCACGGGCTCCCCTGGCTGGACTTGCGACGAGTCGCCGAAGGAAACCACGCCGGGCAGTTTGCCGGTCACCTGCACCACCGCCAGGTCGCTGAATTGGTCGGAGCCGACCAGCTTGGCGTCATGCGTGGAGCCGTCGGCGAAGATCACCTGGAACTTCTGGCCCTTATCGACCACGTGCCAATTGGTGACGATGTCGCCGTTCGTGTCGATGATGAAGCCGCTGCCGCTGCCGACCGGCTGGAGCGAGCTGGCGCTGCCGTTGCCGGGCTGAAGCGCGCCGCCCGGACCGGCGCTGGCGGTTTGCTCGTTGATGACCGTCACCACCGCCGGCCCGACCTTTTTGACGACATCAACGGCGGGATAGGGCGACGTGGCGTTTGCGGTTGACGACGTACTGGAGACGGGCGTGGCGTCGTTTTGGGCCAACACCGGGGCGAGGCCGGGCGAGGCGAAAAGCAGCAACGCGGCGATGAGCGCGGCGAGCGCGGGGAGGCGACGATGGTTCATGTGCCAAAAATCCTTACAATTAAATGATTGCGCCGTCCGGCACGGGCCGGGCCGGCGCGACTCCGAACGGTTATGAGCCGAGCTTGAGCGCGACGACTTGCGGGTTGACTTTCGGCGCGGGCGCGGGGGTTGCCCCGCTGGATGAGGCGGCCGGCGTAGCGCCGCTTTGCGGCGACGGAACGAAGAACGGCGCCGCCGCCGCGAACACAATCATGTCGCCGGCCACCGCGAGCGGGGCGTTGATGCCGGCCGGCGTTTGCATTTCCCACACCTGCTTGCCGGTCTTGATGTCGTAGGCGCGCAGGTAGCCGTCGAGCGCGGGCGCAAGCACGACATCGTTGACGACCGTCGCGCCGGCGGTGACGATCGCGTTGATCTTGGTGTCCCAGGCGATCACACCGGTTGCGGCGTCGATCGCGGCGAGCCCGCCGCTCGCGTCCGCGAGGCTTCCGTGGGGCGAGGAGTCCGATTTGGTCGGCGTCAGGTACTGCGGAAAGTCGATGTAGGGGGCGAAGATCTTGCCGTCGCCGAACGCAAGCGGCGATTCCACCCCGCCCAGGCCGCCGGGATAGATTTCGGTGACTCCCGGCGGCAGTTCCTGGAGTTGATCGTTCTGGTGCTTGCCGACCGCCGTTTTCCAGAGCAGCGCCCCGGTTTTGGCGTCGGCGGCGACCACCGTGCCGGTTTTGCCGGAGCCGACCGCGATCAGGGTCGGGGTCTGGTTGAGCGTGACCGTCGCCAGCACGGGGCTCGCCTGCAAGTCGTGATCGAAGAGATCGTGCGGGTTGGCGTTGACCGACCAGCGCACCGCGCCCGAAGCCGGATCGAGCGAGACCAGCGAATCGGCGTAGTCGTTCGGACCGGGGCGGCTCGCTCCGTTCGGAAACTGGTCGTTGCCGGGATAGGGGCCCGGATTGCCCGTGCCGAAGTAGAGATTGCCCTGATCGTCCACCGACGGTGGATACCAGACCCCCGCGCCTGAATTGACGCGCGGGTTGCCCCACAGGTTGTCGGTCGCGGTGTCGAAGTCCCAAAGGGTCTTGCCAGTGGCCGCGTCGAGCGCGTAGAGAATGCCGCGCGCGCCGCCCCGATAGTTTCCATTGGTGACGTTGTTTGGATTGGTGCTGATATAGACGGTGTTGTCGTAGACCGTCGGCGCCATGTCGATGTTTTCGTAGTCGTTGTTGGAGAGCTTCGCCAACCAGACGGTCTTGCCGGTTTTCGCGTCGAGCGCAAAGGCGGTGCTGGTGTCTCCCGTCGCGGCGAACACGTAGCCGTAGGCCACGGCCACGCCGTTCGGTCCGTTGCTGGGAACCTTGAAGTCGGTGCGCCAGATCTCCTTGCCGGTGTCGCGGTCGAGGGCGTAGACGTTGCTTTGCATGTCTTGGAGATAGATCGTCTGACCGAGCACGACGGGGTTGGCGGTCATCCCGCCGAAGCCGCCGGTCGCGGTGATCGGCGTCGACCACGCCACGGCGAGCTTACTCAGGTTGCTGGCGTTGATCGGCGAGCCGTTCGCGGCGCGGGTCGATTGGAGATCGCCTTGCGCGACCGGCCAATCCTTCGCGTATTGCGTCACCTCGCCGGGAATGGGCGTGGCGCTGAGCGGGTTCGGCGTGGCGGGGCTGGTCCCGGTTTGCGGCTCCCGCGCGGCGTTGGTTTGATTGCGCACGGCAAGCCCCGCGACGCTGGCCGCTCCGAGCGCGGCTCCAGCGCCGGCAAGCAGCTTGCGCCGCGACAAGCGCGCCTTGGACAACAATTCGGACGGTCTGTGCGCTTGCACGGAGGTCTCCTCGTGGTAAGGCGTTGGTTGTTCGGGCGGGTCGATGACATGAAGATGACTTCGGTCTAGGGCGCGATCAGTCCGACGGCGACGAAGAGTCCGGTGAAGGGCTTCAGATTGCGTCGCGCCCATTTTGCGGGGGAGAACGGCCGGCTCCCCCACTTCACCATGCGCCGCCGCTCGCGATCCGAAAGTGATGGTTCACGCTTTGTGGTCATGTTTGCTACTCGCCCGCGCGGCGGGCAGCTCCGGGCACCCGGATCCGCCCGCCGCGGTGGACTGGTGAGAATCGTTGCCTAGGGTGCTTCCGCGACGGCGCTAGGAAAAGACGACCTTCCCGGCAACGGTTCGGTTATTTCACATGCATGACGCCGTGCATGCCGGCGGCTTCATGGCCGGGAACGTTGCAGAAGTAGTAGTAGTCGCCGGCCGGGGCGTTGAAGGTCACCGTCTTCGTCTCGCCCGGTTGGGCGTCGACGGAGATGTTGAGGTTCTTGACGCCCGAGTTGTTGTGGTCGGTGATCGAGAAGTTATGCTTGGTTGCGCCCGTGTTCTTGAGGGTGACCGTCACGTTGGTGTTCGCGGCGATGGTGAACTCGGTCGGCTTGAAGGCGATGTCGAGCATAGTCACGGTCGGGCCGCAACCGGCGGCGGGGCTGGCGGTGGCGGCCGGCGTGCCCGACGCGGCGGGGCTGGCCTGCGGCGAAGCGCAGGGCGCGCCAGCGGCAGGGGTGGCGCTCTGGGCGGAGCCGGCCAAGGCGCCGACGCCGACGAGGAGGAGGAGCGCCGCGCCGACGACGAGCGCGGACTGCCGGGTGCGAAAACGGACCATGACTGACCTCCTGCTGATGGGGGACGTTCGATCCCGCGACGCGATGCCCGAGCGACGGTAATCCGAGGGTCATGCCTCGGCCCGACTCCATGCAAGGCGCGTACCAGTGTCGTCGGCCTTGCCGGCGGCGATCGCGGTTCCGCGGCGATGCGCCGCGGTCGAGGTCGCCTCCCGATCGTCACGGATCGCGTCCGCGCCCGGCGGGACGCTGCCTGTCGCGGCGTGAGCCTTCACCGACGGGGCGGCTTGTGCCCGCGGCGGATCCAGGCGACGAGTCATGCCGTGGGGCCGCAGTCATCAAGGTCCGCTAAACACCCATCCTCATTCCGTCGTTGGGTCCGGGCGTCGCAGAAACGAGGGTTAAAGAATCATTCCATCCAAAGCATAGAGTAGACCCGATCTTGTCGGACGACGCCAACCGGCCCAAACACGCTCGTTTTGGTCAGCTTGCCAGCCCTTACGACGGGGTCATGGAGGCGG
>JAABUK010006008.1_pt1 | contig 18418 bp, 22 predicted proteins | sample 5559141 | NCBI WGS metagenome assembly JAABUK01 (sample SAMN10711869, study PRJNA513367) | rock metagenome | isolation source: Antarctica rocks | place: Antarctica: Victoria Land, Pudding Butte nord | collected 2016-01-03 | reverse complement strand
AAAAAGAAGATTACAAGCCAAACCCAGGCCCGAACAAAAGCAGGTCCCTATCCGGGATCGTCCGAATCCCGGGGCATGCTCCCTAGTGCTCCCTGGTGTATATCGGAACGCTAAAGTCAGTCCCAGTCTTGTATAGTGCAGTTAAAGCAAAGCGAAGTTATTAGGGCAACCTTGCCAAGGCTTGGGCTTCGCAGCTTTCAAAGGCACCATTTAAAAGCTGCAACGAAGTGACCAAGCCACTGCTCTTGCATGAAGCAGCCACTCAATACAAGTTTGTGTCCTTGAGTGCTAGCGATCTCTCGAGTCAACCTCAGCCGCAGCACACGGTTTGTGAATGGAATCTACGCAGGCGCCCTCCAGCGCCAAGAAACGAAAGCTGCCTTCTTTTATGGCCGTCAAGCCTGTCAAGTGTGCTAACCGTGCTTCTCAATTCCTGCTGTTTTACCCAGCACAGCACCATATGTCTCAGTTGTTCAGGCTGGAGCAATTCGAGAAATCAGATGACGCAGATTCAGTTCCAAATGGCGCCTCTCCTGCTCGACCCAAAGTACCTAAAAAGAAGCCAAGACAGAGCAAGCTGCCTCTGAAAGAGCTGTTGCCATCAAAAGTGGCAAAGCTGCAAAGACCTGAGCAGGCTGCAGCCTCGTCAAGCTGCTTGTGCGTGCCGTATCTGCAAACTTCTGCCTACTGTCTAGCTGTCTGATGTGTCACATGCTTGCGTGGCAGAATGCTATTCATTGAATTCTTAGCTTTGAATTATTCTGCAGGAGCGGCAAGCAGCATGCAGTCTTGTCTATTTCTGATGCAGCGCTGGTCAAAGAGTGCCAGGATATTTTGGACAAGTCAGCAGCAACAAGCGCAGCACCCCACAGCATAAGTCACCCTCTCATTAAGACAGAAAGCTGCAAGCGTTCACACCAATTGGCAGATCACAGGCAGGAGATGACATGCCCAGAGGCAGATGCATCAATGCAGCCTGCAGCTGCAGCTGTCGACATTATGGATATGGAAACACAGCTGCTAGCGGCTGAGCCACATCCCGTGTCAAATGCTATGCATACATTGCATTCTGTGCCAGCAGCTGGCAGGGCAGATGATCAGGCTGAAAAGGACAGTCAAGAGACACAAGCCAGCAACCCCCCTTTGCAAAGGCTGGACTCCAACAGCAACTCACAGAATGTGATGTCCACAGCAATTTCGCTGCCAAAGACAGACTCAGCTACATGGCAACAACAGCAGAGTATGGCAGCAGCAGCCACTGACCTGGAGCTTCCTGGCAACATGCCAGCTGCATCCCATTGTGACACAGCTGCAATATCACCAGCGTCAGCACCAGCGTCAGCACCAGCACCGGCACCCCACAAAAAAGCCACTAATATGGACTCCCTGTTGGAAGCCATGCTAGCTGGAGACATGTAACCGATACAAGACACGTCAGTGTCACAGCCAATTTGCGGCATCAACGTGAAGTGCTGATACCTGGCAGAAGCAATTTTGGGGTGCAAACGCTTCGCAAGTTATTACACTCTTCTCAATGCACTAGTACTATCATATGAGGTATGAACTGCCCAGCGTGGCAGTCTTGCTCTGTCTTGTGCATCTGCCATTTGTTTGTCCAATGCCTCACAGTACTAGATGTTGCTGGACTGTTTGATGCAGATGGTATGGCATCTGCCTGGTCTGACAAGCACAACTTTGGGAACTCAGCTGTAGCATCTGCATGGATGCAAGCACTTTCAAGGCTCAGGCACAGCTTGTTCTGACTACATGACAACGTGAGAGATTCGAAAAATATTGTTCCTTGACCTGAATTGCAAGTCTGTCTGCAGAAGTCAACTCATACAACATGTCATTTATTGCATAGGATCCTCCGGAGATTAGTTAATTTTGACAAACTTCTTTGAGCTTTGACATCTCGTGCAGTCTGCATTCATTTAAGTGCAGTGACTCAGAGGGCCTCATGTGGTCAGCACTTCAACCATGAGGTGTCTACCAATCATCCGTTGTTGCGACAAATGTCTACTGTAGTCTGCAATCGTGGTACACACTGTTGTCTGTCAGGCATGCACATTGCCACAGCTTATTGATTATGTCAGACTGTGTAGCAGCAAGTCACTAGTTCCGAACCCATGTTGAAATATTGGGGCCTCAGATTTGCAAATTGTGAGGTTGCACAGCTGTGATGTGACAGGCTTTAAAACTGAGTGATAAGCAGGCATGCAATGGGGCTTCAGATCACATGTATAGGTTGCGTTGGAAACAATGCGCCATGGATTCTGCTCCAAGACTTTCGAATGTGCAATTGCCAAACGGGCTGCAATGACAAGGCAAGGGGCTGATCGCACGTGGTATCTTGATGACTAATTAGCTGCTGACCTGGTGCCACATTTCAGCAATCGATATCGCTCTCGCAACGCAGATTGCGAGTCAAGGATGTGTGGCGAGGGCCGCGAGGCAAGCTAGATCCTGTCCTATTGCTGTTTGCAGGCTTGATCTGACGTCATGAAAGTCGTTGGTACGGCAGCACTGATCACAGGAGCAGGCTCTGGTATCGGTCGGCATCTCGCCTTAGAGCTAGCGAAGCAAGGATGCAGCAAGCTCACGGTCAGCATTCACTAACCTCACCATCCATATCTTTTGCGTTGCAACGCACCAGGCCGGCAACGTGTTTCAGCATGACTGCGATTAGGTCTGCTTCTGACATACCTCTCGTGTCGCAGGTGGTTGATCTGGACATAGAAGGGGCGCGTAAAACGGTAATGACCTCATCATTTTCATCATCCCAGCTGTCCAGTCTTGCTGACGATGCACTTTGCTGTGCTGGTCTCTTGAGTAGTCAAGGCTTTTGTAGGTGAAAGAGCTGAACCAAATAGGCTGCAGTGCTCAAGCTCTCCAATGCGATGTCTCAGACGAGCAACAGCAGCAAGAGGTGTTTCAGACGCACCTGGAAGAATTTGGCCGATTGGACATTGCTATTCTAAATGCTGGCATTGGCGATCAAGGTATTCGGCTGTGCCTCTGCACATAGTATGGGGCAACTGTGCCCAATACCAGCATACCTTTCACTTGTGATGCTGTTCTTTCAGGTGACATCTTCAATGCGCAGCACCACAAGTGGCAGAAAACTTTGGACGTTGACCTTACAGCTGTGATGGTGGGAACACGACTGGCTGTGCAGTGTATGCAAGCCAAGAAAAACCCTGGTGAGCACTGTGGCTTACAAACCCTCAGCTCATGTCACTGTGTGATCAACCTTGAGAACCATTTGGTCTGCCATCATACATCAAGCTTGATCCGTGGCAGCATACAGTGGTGCCAGAACAGCCATGTCAACTTGCAGGCCTGATCATCACGGTGGCGTCTGCTGCTGGCATCTTCCCTGTAGCCATGGCCCCTGTTTATGCCACTGCCAAAAGTGGCGTGGTCCACTTCACACGCTCTGTGGCTCCTCGCCTTCGCAAGCGCAACATCCGCATATGTGCCTTGTGTCCACAGCAAGTCGACACTCCCATGGTGAGCTCTACCTATTACTTGTCTGCTTGTCCATCAATCAAGTGTGCGTTGGTCAAGCTGGGAAACACAACGTTGGGTTTGATCTTCTGGCATGTCTTCAACAGATGTGGTGTAGCTAGCCTTGCCAGCATGAGTTACCATGTACATCATGTGTCCCAACACATCAAACATTGGGTCACACCATGCTTCAGAATGAACATGACAGAAACCAGCTGCTTGTGTCTGGCCTCAAAGTTGATTGGGTATGGCTTGTACAGACAAGACAACCAGAGGGCGCAGAGATGTTGAAGTGGATGATAGAGCAATCAGGTGGTGGCGTTCTCACCACTCAGCAGGTCAGCCACCAGCTGTCACACTGCTCTGCAACACTTCACCACTGTTCCACTGTTGCACTGTTGCACCATGCATCTGCTCCTGGCTGTGCATGACTTCTGCTCATGCTGTTATCTCTTGAGTAATGGCAGTCACCTGTCAGCTCCTGCAGCATCTTGGTCTTTCTACTGTACTGGCTGCTACTTGGACCCCTGCCAAACTGCACACTGTACTGAATCTGCTTGTGATCTAAATCATCTGCAGGTGGTAGATGCTGCCAATGTGCTGATACAAGATGATGAGCGTGTGGGCACCATCCTGTTGGTCATGGCCAAGCATGGGATGATGGAATGGGTTCCCGCCAAGCAGAACTTGCACCCAGTCTCCCTTGCTGCAGGTGGACTCTTCTGTCATATCTTGTCATGGACACTTTGCTGCGTCTCAGATAGGGCCAGTAATTCCAATCAGATTTTGATCACCAACAGAAGGGGTGCTTGATTTTGGTTGCATACAGCTGCACCAGTCAGCATAGTGTGAGACAGTGAACTGTGTGATCATACTGGTTTATCAGCAAAAATCTTACCACGTACAAAGTTTGTGTGTGGGTCAGCGGTGCTTTGCGAACACCAATTCCTGCCTGATCTCAGGACAATGCATTCCATGGTGTACCATATGCTGCTTTGCTTCATTTTGCATTATCATGATGTTGATGACCGGAAGGAATTGCTAGCTGTTGCACAGACTCCTGAAACATCCTTGACAGTGTGTGACCAGCCAGATCCAGCGCGGTAAAGCCTGTTTGTGTGAGTGATGCAGGCAGTGCAAAAGCCGACCCCAACCGGCAAGCTTTGGTTCAGTGGGCGTCTGGCAACCTGCCCAGCCACAGCAAGAAGGTGCAAGTCCACAAGTATGCCACCCACCTTTCTGCAGGCCCACTCTTTCACTTTGCCACACCTCTCAACTCGACACACCTGCATGTGCCCTGGTCAATCCGCCATATAGCTTGACTCATGTACAAAGCTGCAAAGCTGGCAGATGCCTGGTTATGCACACTTCTGGTCTTTTGCTGGTTGCTGCAGAGCTGTGTCACCTCTGTACAATGTCTAGCAGACGCAGTAGCGTGTCTTGGCTGGAATGCATGCAGGCTGTCAAATGACTTCCGTGAGGCTACGAGGGTTGTGTCACAGGCTCTGCCATCCAGCATTCCTGCTGGGCATGTGCTGCTCAGACTGGCCTTTGCTGGCGTGAATGCCTCAGATGTCAACTTCTCATCTGGCAGGTATCACGCTAGCGTTGAGCAGGCACAGGCCAGCCTGCCCTTTGATGCTGGCTTTGAGGCTGTGGGAGCTGTTGCTGCTGTGGGCCCACAAGTCTCAGGTACACCTCATGCTCCACTGCCTGAATCCTGCCTACTTCCTGATGGCAACATGCGCTGTAGGCTCAAGTTCCATGTAAGGCATCACTGTTGAGTAAGATGTGTCTCCGTGCTAGCAGTAGCAGCTGTTGGTGCACTAGTTTTTATTTGTAGGCTATCTTGTATAAGACATGCGTTGCACTTTTCATCTGAAGTATGAGTAAAATACTGGTGGCTCTACATCCCTAGGAGCACAATAGAAGCACCTATTACTAGTCCCCATCCATTTCCGAGTCCAGCACTTATGACAGTATTTTTGTTGAAGTGGCAATGTTTTCACGTGTCCAAAAGCTATATGTTCCATCTACTGACAGCAATGTGCATAATTCAAGCATCACTGCAAGCCCAAACAAATGATTATATTCACCTGTGCCGTCAAGACAGGATGTCTGATGAGTCACAAATTAACTCCACGGCACAGACTGTGCAATACTAAGTGGAGTTGCATGGTGAAAACAGCACGATCATGCACAGATGATGTCCTACAAGTCATGGTGACAGGCAGCAATTTAGTATGGCTATGCAGGGTTGGAGGTGGGTCAGGCGGTGGCCACCTTATCTGGAGGTTGCTTTGCTGACTACATACTCGTGCCTGCCAAGTTGTGCCTGCCTGGCGGCACCCTGCAGAAGGAGGTGGTTGCCCTGCTCACCTCAGGCCTCACAGCCTCTATAGGTACCTCACTCACACCTTATCACTCATCACTGTGTAACCAGTCTGCCAGTTTGCAAGTCCTCAAAGCACCATCTCATGACTGCTCATTTGTGTAATATTTGCTGCCTGTCATTGCTGCAGGCAAACTTGCTTGTACTTTGCTCGTGTTGCGCAAAATATGCTTGTATGCATCCTTATGTGTAGCACCTGATGATGTAGCGATGCAACAGACAGTGAGTCAGCAATGTCATGGTGCGTCGCGCTTTGCATCTCTCACACAAGCCTCAACAGTGTTTGGTTGCTCCAACAAGTAGGTACTGATTGTCTGCAACAGTGTCGTGTTGTGATGCTGGCAGGGCTGGAGCAGGCAGGCAGGATGCGAAGTGGGGAGACAGTGCTGGTGACAGCAGCAGCTGGAGGCACTGGCCAGTTTGCTGTGCAGCTGGCCAAACTGGCTGGCAACCAAGTGGTGGCCACCTGCGGCAGTGATGACAAGGCCCAGCTGCTCACTGACTTGGGCTGTGATCGAGTCATCAACTACAACAAGGAGCAGCCAAAGGTAGTGCAAATTACACCCCCGCAAAACTTACTCAAAGCTGTATGTGTGCCTGTCAGGATGTTGCACTGCAGATCCCACAGCCATGCAATGTTGCTCATATATGCGGTGCAGTGCTGCACATTGCTTTTGTCCCATGGCAGAGCGCTGCCACGTTGCAAGGCTGATTGCACTTGCACCATTTGATTCTGAAGGTTTACTTCCACTTGATCATGAACACGCATGTACTTGTCTGCACAAGTGACGCGAGGTACGCTGGGGGATATGTGCTGAACAAAAGACGTGAGAAGCAGCGTTTGCAGTCTACTCTTGGACAATGCTGACACCGATGTGTTGCAACAATTGTAGGCGGTGCTAAAGAAGGAGTACCCCAATGGCATTAACATCATCTATGAAAGTGTGGGAGGGGATATGTTCAAGACCTGCCTGGGTGCCTTGGGCCGACAAGGCAGACTGGTGGTCATTGGCATGATGTCACAGTATGGGGCAGGCTGGCCCCAGACTGCCCTCAAGGGTGTCCCAGAGATGCTGTTGTACAAATCAGCATCTCTCAATGGCTTCTTCTTGATACACTATGCGCATTTGTTCAAGAAGCACTTGGGGCGGCTGGCAAGTGCGATGATGCAAGGACAGCTCAAGGTCAACATGGATTCCGCAGAGTTCAGGTAGGCACCACAAATACAATTTAGACTTGTTGGCTAGGGTTGCAGGACAGCATGTGTGTGTATCTTGGAGTTGGCTGCCAAGTGAGAAGTTTTGCAGTAATAGTCATTCAGAGGCAGTCCAAGACTCTGTTTTGCACCATGCAGGGGGGTAGATGCTGTACAAGATGCCGTCGAGCACTTGCAGTCAGGACGCAGCATTGGCAAAGTGTACGTCCAGATAGCTACAGACCTCCCTTCACATGCAACGTCTCGCTTGTAAAGTAACAGGCACATGGTCTCCATCAGAATTGGGCAAAACGGCCCGCTATGTCAACAAACTCATCAACATTGTGACTGATCTCTACAGATCCCTACAGGGACCCCTACAGCTATCCCTACAGTTAGCACAAATACTACTGGCTTCCTAATTGTACACCAGCTGGCGTATGCACACTGCTGGGTTGTCAGATTACAAGATTGTATCTACCAAATTTGGATTGCTTTCCATGCTACGGCCATACCATCCAGAAAGTAACCCTTATATGTCTGCCGTCTCAGCCTGAGGCGAAAAGTTACGGTTGCGCCTTACGATGACGGTCGTCTAGCGAGAAGCCGACTCCGGGAATTTCCGAATTTTCAAAGGGCCAAATACCTGCCTGAATCCAGCAGATAATGGGCCTGCTGTTGTGTGCAGGCCTTTGACAGCAGCTTTGACGCTACTGATGTGATGGCAAGAGACAGCTACAATGTCTGATCTCAGCATACGTAAAGTGACATGGACTGCACTACTCCTGTCGCTGTGATGCAAACTGCCCAACCACACCATGCAATGTGTCACAATGTCAAAGCCCGAACAAAGCGCCAAAATGACGAAGGCTAGATTGACGATGCAAGTGATGCACTTTGCCATAAGAAACAAACTAACAACAATTGCTACAAGACGCACCATGCTCACGTTGTTCATGACTGTGCAATCTGATTCACTGCTGACCATGTGAATCTCATGTAGTACAATGTAAATGCTTATTTGACGATTGAGCGACCTGCATGCATTGTGCGCTATAATCAGGAAATTCAGCGCATGGAAGCTTGCCTCTGTGAGTTCCAGCTCATGTCACTCATGGGTCAGAATATGCAGCTGCTCAGCTGTTCCTTTCCAATGTCATGCTGCAGGAAGAGCAAGAGGCTTACCAAGCCTGCAAAGCTCTTGCTATCAACTGGACACAGCTGTCCCAGTGTCAGCATACGACGGCACAAGGTTGGTATATGCCTAAGAACTTGTGCAGCCTCCTCTGTGACGAAAAAGGTCTCTACCCAGAACACTGCAGGGAAGCACAGGACTAGCATCATGAGGTCCACCAAGAATAAGGAAGGCTTGAAGGCTGCTCCAGGAGCTTATGACAGGAAACAACAAGGGTGAGATACCTGAGTTCCAAAACGACCTGGGAGACTCTCTGAGGGCTTTCAGGGGAGGCAGCTCTCTACAGGCGACCCCAAGCTCGTCAGCTGCCCTCAAGAGAGCAGCATCAGCTTCTGGTGTGTGCAGCAAAATTACTGCAGGTCGATAACCTGCTTTTGACAGCGTGTTGTTTTAAATTGGGCAAAAGTGAAGCGTATCTCATGCAAGTGACAGTGTGTCGGCTCCGCAACAGTATTACGGCGACAGCGAACAGGGAGAGGAGCACCTTGGACTCTTATCAGGGTTTTTTCTTCAGCTGCTTGCATAGGAGCATACTACTCACGACACTTCACTGTATGGATGCAGAAGGCTTTGCAACGTACTGCCGACGGCGCGGCGGTTGTTGCGAGTCTACAAAGGTGCAGAACAAAGCACTCCGGCAAGAAGACGTACGGAGGGCCTAGCGAGAGACGCCCTTATCCGAATCTGAAATCTGGCGAAATTTCGCAGAATCCCTGACGGTAACCCGGCCGATTAAGGTTCAACCACCATCACCGGAGACTACCCGAGACAGCACTGAGACTGGGAACGTACCCCTTCTCGTCCGATCAGGGAAGTCAAACTGGATTGGGCTCAACTAGTACTCGGCTGAGTGATCGCCCGGGAACCTTGAGTGCTGTAGTGTTTTTTATGTGAAGCATGATATGAGGTTTGAGTGCCTCCTGCTGCGGTCAAATGCTCACTGAACTGCATGCTAGTGCGTTTAAACACTCTGCAACTTAGTCCAGCCACCAGGGCATCAAACACCTGCAGCTGTACATGGCCTAGCATAGGCTATGCACCCTGCGAGTCTTTTGCAGCGAGTGTAACATGATGTGATGCATGATATGCAAATGATGTATGTGTGCCTGTGCCTCCTGCATTGCTGTGCTGCGGTCAAGTCATGAACTCAGCTCACTGAACTGCATGCTAGTGCTTTTTAAAACACCCTGTAACTGAGTCCAGCCACCAGGGCTTCAACCACCTGCAACTGTACATGGCCTAGCATGGGCTATGCACCTTGCAAGTCCCCGTGCCCCGCAGGTATATCCAACGTATCCAACCCAACGCTGCCAGAAGGATCCAACGCACCCAAACAAAGACAAATACCGCCACAAAAATTACTCAACCTCCACTGAGGTGTTGCGGCAACATTGTTGCCAGGTCTGCCTGCTATTCTCATGTTGTGCATCTAGGTGACAAGCATCTGTCTCATGACAGTGGGACACTTTTATTGCGTGCAGCTACACAATTTAGCTATAAGGCAAGACTTCTAGCACCAGTCCTAAAACTCTTGACAACCTGACACACAGCATGTTGCATCATGTTATAGCACAGTGGTGACGGAGAACAGAGTAATGACTGAGGATCTCATTGCGGATAGCATAATTTTGCAAGTAATGCCCATCTTCCCAAAGGCTGTAACAGTGCATCCTTGGGAACGTGTATCTGAGATCCAATCTATCAAGGAAAGGCTGTAACAGTGGTTGCCACAGCAGGCAAGCATGTGCCCAAGATCTCTAGTAACCCTCTTCCTGTTGCTCTGCAGCTCTTTCAAGGTTGTTGTAGCTCAGCAGTTTCTCAATGAGGTCCACGTGTGTCATGAGCATTCGGCGGCAGCAGTATCGCTGTAGACCAAGGGCATCCAAGGCATCACTGCATGCACAACCTGACTGTGAACAAAATAGAAAAGATCACGCTCAGTGCTCACCAAGCAATAGCTGTTCTATAAGATATACATGTTTGAGAGCTATACTGAAAGGTGCAGAGGCAACGTCAACAGGATAACTCACGATTCGGAGTATCCGGCCTGAAGCAAGTCCAGATATGTGTCCCACTTATTGCCAATGACCTGCAGGTCCAGGGCTCACAAACCTGTAACACTGCTGCAGACAAAATCGGTCAAACACAGCAGAAAACGCCTGAGCACCTTGCCGCACGTGAAGCAACGAACAGGGATGATCATCGCTTTGCAGGCACGCCGCGCAGATCCACGGTTGCAAGGCCTGGCAGCCTTGCTGTTCGGCGGGCCTCAACGTCGGCGAGATGTCTGAAACGCTCGGTAAAGGCGCAGCGTCTGCCCTTCGTGAATGACAAGTGATGCTCACTCGGCAATGCCGACGCTGAGTGTCGGAGCCTTTGCACAGCAGACAATGAACTCAAAGCCTGATTTGTCTGCTGGGGCTTCAGAAGCACATCCTCACACGGTACCGTTGACTGGGCTCAACATACTCGCAAATCTTGCGCCGAACGTTGAGGAGCGCGCGTCATAAGTATTGTCAAGAGCCCCAATGGACAATCGTTTGTTGCAATAGTCTGCAGTGGGATCGTATTTGGCTTCGCACGGCTTTCGCCGCTCAGGTGCCGGTCAGGCTACGCAAAGCCTGTGGCGATCAGTTGCAGCAATTGTGCGTGTCGTCCTATGTACGCCACTGCCGTGATCGAGATTGGTGGCCTGGTCGTCGTCAACTTGGTTGTGTTTTGGTTCAACGGCAGGGTAAACTCACAAACAATCCCGACCGTTGCCGAAGTGCAGAGCTCCCGATTTGAGCGACCGCAAGGTCAGACGTGGCTATGGATATCGAACAGGTGATCATGCATATGCGCCTTGGCATACGACGCGAAGCAGTGACTGAGCCCGAAGTGAATTTGTCCACATTAACTGCCGCGTATGATCCTGATCACAATAGCTTGTGTTACGCTTGCAAAATTAGATAGTGACCAGAATGTTGAGTCAGTATATTTGCAACTGCAGGTGTAGCTCAGTGTCTTACCTCAAACGTGCGAGCACCTTCCTGGCATGGGACCTGGTGGACCCACTGCACTTAGTGGCGTCCTATTGGGTGTCACAAGCATGTGTGCTGGCTTTGCGCTTCTGTATGCTCCTCCACTTGGCTGCTGCAATCGTTGTAGATGGTGTGCTGGGTAGGACTTTACAACATCTCGAGATTCTGCTGTTAATTTCTGCTTTTGACAAGTTTTGAAACAACCATTGTGTTTGCATCTTTGGTACAGATAAAACAATTGATTCTCATTGGCCACTGGCCTTCCGCAACTGGTCCAGCATTATGACTGGATGGACAGGTGTTGTGGGCTGCTTGGTTAGCACCAAACACTCGACCAGCCCTGCACTGCAGTCATCAAGTCCAAGAACGACTTTGAATGGCACTAACCATCTGAAACGCCATCAAAGCGATGTATGCTGTGATCTCAATACCCTTGACACGCCAGCAAGCCTAGACATAGCTGTACCTTCAAATATGGTGAGACACAAGTACAGACTTCTGTTTCTACCACATTCTGCCGGTCAAATGTGACCATTCTGTGCTTTGGCTGTTCATGCAGGCTTGCGATTGGGGAGTGCTGGAGAGGCTATTTCTGCTGAGCTTGACTGTGGCTGCTCCTGCTGCTGTTCTGGTGCCAATACTGTATTGGCCCTTCACCTATGTGTCTACACAGGCATATGTGCTACAGAGCAGTGCTCTAGCACTGTTGCTGCTGGAAGTGATGCTGTCAAGAGTTCAATTTATCTCCTACCATTGGCAGGTTCAGACTCACCTCCATCAGTCAAAGAGTTCTTGCATGAGCAAATTTGCCTCATCAGCACGCATAAGCCACACGAGTGAGTCGAAACAGGCAGCATTATGTTGCAGGTGTGGCTTCTATTCTGCTCAGCCTATGTGGCAGTGATGTGGATACATGCAGCAGTTACAGACAAGTGGCTTTGTCCACGGCTAGACTGGAGCAATGCTAGCTCCATCTTGCTATATATCAGCCTGCTGTTACTGAACACAGCGACATGGTTTGCATGGTAAGACTGTCTGCTCATTGCAAGCATCTGCCACAAATGCAGCTGGCTACTTGCAAATGTGCAGCCGCTGTATGAGTGGCTGTCACTCAACTCATGCCTTACAGCATAGCATGCACCAAATGCAGCTTGCCAACTTCATGCTTCGCAAAGCCCTGACTCTGATTTGTCTACAGGTATGTGGTTGCCTGCTTGCGGGAGACACTAGGTAGTCTAGTTCTGCAAAGCAGAATTTCAGCCGCTTGCACTACAAAGACAGTGGCACCAATGGGGCAAGCAGCGCCACAACAAGCAATTACTTTGAGGGAGCCGTCATTTGCCAATTGGACAAAGACAGATGATGGTGAACTTCAAAATGTATCTATCTGTGGAGATGCAACATTGCAACAACCTGCATCACCAGTCAAACGACCTACCCGCTCATCTGCAGCATTGCAAGTATAGGTACCATAAACATGCTTACCACCTATATGTGTCAAGCAGGGACCACACACAAAGTTGACTTTACTTCTTCTTGCATTTATCTGACGCGTGCTTTAAAATCGGTTTGTGCATTTCCAATTACAGGCAAGAGGTAATAGTTTGTCTGTGTGATGCCAACCTTGTCATGGACATCTCGCGTTGCTAGTTGCAGATGCCTGCTACCAGGCCTGTTTGAGGCCTGACACCAAAGAAGCTGTACTATCACTACTGCTTGATTTGCTGCAATCATATTCAATGCGGTCACACACGAGTGATAATTGCTTTGCACCGCATGTGGACGCTGTGCGCCAGACTGCCATTCGTTTCAGGGGCTCTGCCTAGTGCTGCCGCCCTGCCTTCTGCAGACGGGGCAATTTGAAAGCTGGCAAATGTTCCCCCTCCAGCACCCTTTGTCAGCCTGCCTGGGTTCACACAAACCACCTGACCTGCAGTCTGCACTGCGCCCAATGGGTGTGCATCAGTGTCTGCCCCTTGAGGGGGTGGCGCAGGCACTGGGACCAGCTTTGCAAAGGGGTTCAGGTCTGAGGGGAGCAGCAGGATGTCAGGGGTGACCGGCAGCTGCAGGTTGCTGGCTTGGCTACAGTCCAGCAGCGAGCCTGAGGCTGGGGGGTACAGGGGGTAGTAACTGCAGTCACACTCCGATACAGTCAATACACGCTTAGCTTGTTTCAGAAACTCTTTGAAGGTTGCTCATGTGGCAACCCCAATCTGATGCATGTATAGCACGCTACAGCCAAATGCCGAGGGTGGGCAATGCACAGCAGTCTACAACCCTAAACCCTGAATATACGCAGCAGACCATATCAGCTGATGTTAACATTGACTTTTGCGGTCATGTCGTACCTCTGCTGACCCAACAGATGAGCTGCAAAACTGGGCAAGCGGTCGCCCTGAGGCCCTCTTTGCACTTCCTGCCCACTCAGGTGCTTCACCACATCACTGGTCACCACCCCCACCACTACCTCATTACAGGCAAAAGTGCCAGGATTGCTCAACATAGTGAACTGCTGTGGGTGGCGTGTGGGTACAGCCTCTGGCAGCAAGGGGGGTTGGGGGAAGACAGGGTGATGGAGCACGTCTCGGGTTGAGGGGACTAGCACTACATGGCAGCTGCTGCCTGCACTCTCTAAATATTCATCCAGCCTGTCAATGACCTGCACAGCCAGGCAAGCACACATCTCTGTCAGAGGGAGCTCTTGGCATGAGTGTAAACTGCATGCGTGGATGTGGTACAGACGTGACTTGATCTGGACATGTGGAAACTGAGGGGCAGCATGTGCTTACGTGCAGCCTGATGCTGCTAACATGCTGGTGTGACAAACTGCAAGGCTGCTTGGTGCATACAACTGTGCAGAGGACTGCACTATCTGTGGTTTCAGGACACATGGAATATGCTGGCATCTCAGGTAAGCTACTCAGGTGTAGATGCCTACTGCAGCAATGCACATGCTGCTGCAATACAGACTGATTGTCAATACTCACAATACACTGTGGTCACCTACAAGCTATACCTGTGACGCAAAGACATCCTCATAAGACTCTTCAAGCATCCCTGATTGGACTAATGAGTGGTCAGCATCAACAAAGGGTCCCATTAACACAAGTACATCAGGAGGTGATTGAGTTGTGCAGTGGGTGAGCAAGGCCTGCAGTGGCTCATATGTGGCATCTTCCTTGCTGCTAAAGGGACCTGTCGCAACCACTATGGACAAGCCTTTCGCCCCTGCAGTCATGCAGCGTGGTCATTGCAGGTTTTGGGAGGCAGTTTCAGGACAGATTTCAGACCTGTCAACCTGATTACTTATGTGATGGTGGCTTTGGCAGCCTGGCATATGTCAAGAACAGGCCTGCAATGACTTGCAATGACACAGCCCATCTGGACTGCATCGAGTATTGCGCTGACTGCTGACAAGCTGATTTGTTTGTTGTTGCTAACATTTGAATAGTTTGCTGATACATGCATGATGAGTCCAGAAACTCTACTATCAACCAGGCATGACATAACAAAAAACAGACCTGAAATAAACACAAAATTGGGCGGTTGTATCAGCATGTGGTGCAAGAAGACAAGCAATGGCAGCGAAACAGTAGTGATGTTTACCAGTGGCTTGAGCAAAGTGCTGCATCTGATCCAAGATTGTCTGTACTACAGGTTTTGGCACAGCTGTGTAAATTTGGTGGGCTACAATGCATGCACCCGCTGGATTGATTCCCCTTACAACCACTACCTGCAGCATGGTAGTTCCCAGCTTTTGCTCAACTGTAACAAGAAGCGAGCACACATATTGAAGCATGTCAGCAAGGAGTACACACCTGACCTGGGAACAACTTGAAGCCCTCCAGCTTGCTCAGGTCAAGCTTTGTGCGCATGCCATTTGAGAGTTCAACACTTCCTTCTAGTAACACGCTGCGTTCATTCAGGCGTCCCTCGCTGTCACAGCAGATACGGCCAACCATCAGCACAGGTTCCTGCAAAGCAATCCACCAAATTCAGTGAAGATGACGGCGTTGCACTGACCAGACTGATGGTGTATGCTGTCTGCATGCCAGCAAAAAGAAGGACCAGCTTCACACGCGTCTGGTCTCAAAAGGCCATGTAGCATGTGCAAGGCATTTCCTTGCATACAGATTGTCATTGTAAGCAGTGAGCGTCACCTGGCATGCTGCATAGACTGGATGACTGGGATGACAGCCAGTTGCATCCTCAAAGGCAGCAGCAAAATCTCCTATTCGTCCATCTAGGTATTGTACCTGTTCACTTATGGATGTTCAAATTGCTTGTAAGTGGAGCTATGAGCAGCATCAGCAACATCGTCATTTGCTACCTTGTCTTGTAGACGATCCACCATGAACTGACTTGAGCCTGCTGAGCTGACACCTCTTTGCACCACAATGCATCGTTGCATATGGCTTGATTGCATCTCCTGGACAGACTATGTCAAGTGCAGTCACAATAATGTCCGCTTGATGCAAGCGGAGTGATACAGGCTGGTCTGCTCGAGCTGCATACCTGGGCCTCATCATCAAACTGGAGATGGGCATTCAAAGTAGAAAACACTTGGCCTTTCTGCATCAGCAATGATGTTGACTGCACCAATCACTTTGTGACATGCATTGACCTTCTGTTTCCCTCGCTAAATCACCTGTGTACGCTGTTGAAAACTGCTCAATGTGGTCTTGGTGACAGCTGGGGAAGGAGCCGCTGCTACTGCCTTGGCTGCTTTAGCAGGTGTTGTTCGGCTTCTTCTTGTGTTGCTTGTGTCTGACAGCACATCGGGCTCGACACTACATTAGAACACACCTTAAAGCTAAAAACATGCTGTATCGAAATGTTCATTGTTTCATGCAGTAGCTCTCACTCATTCCAGCTGTTGCCAGCCCAACCAAGAGTCTCTGCATCTGTCGGTGGCCTCTTGCGCTTCTTTTGATTCATGCTGGTTGAGAAGGCATCGAGGTGCCCACCATTCACAAGACCGGTGGCAATTTTCCTATACAAAGGGCGGACGGTAAATGCTACATTAGCTGTTATAACTACTTGCAAGCTGCAGACAGGATTACCTGTTTAAGGCGAATGCTTCGAAAGCTAATGCGAATTGTTCAGCTGTCAGATCGAATTGTTGTGCTAAAGATACACACTTCAGCTCCAGTTCCCTTGCGTCAAGCTCGTACCCGGTCCGCTTGAACCTAGTGATCAGCTGATCATCCATTGCGATATTTGATGTAGAGACCGCACTCACAACGAAGGGATTCAAGCCTGGTGCCCGTTCAAGGATGCTCCAACACCGGCTGCACCCTACGTGTCATCAATCAAGAATTGTGCTGCAGTTTCAGTTGTACTTCGAAGTCTGATACTGTAGTCACAATTACCGATTTCCTTCATTGATGTTGACCCCGACCAGGTGATTGATCCACATTTGGGGCTTCAGAGGCTCTGGGACCGCAACGCGATGATGTTCCTGTGTTCCTCAAAAAGCCACTCACTGTGCAGCACCTGCTTTACGTGTACTGAAGGGGAGTGACCACATGCTATGTGTCGTAGGCTTTGTGTGGTATCATTGATGGGGTCTTGTATTATAATATATGAGATGTCATGATTGACTGATACATGCAGCAGCAGGAATCTATTTGATTCTTTACAAATCCAACAGGCATGCAATTAACACAGGCTGCAAGACGAGGTCTGTTTCTGGACATGGCAATCAACAATCATTATCACGAAAAGCAAGTCACTTCGTCTATGCTTAATTGCCATCAAGCAGCATGCACTGTGGAATGTGCGCACCAGACTTATGCTAAGGAGTGCTACCAGCAACTCCATGACCCAGCTGAAGCAATGGTGGCTCCTGCACGCAAGGCAGGATCAAAGTCTGGTCATGCCAGCATAGCTTTGGCAGCCTCTCCGTACACAGATAAAGGGAAAGCTTTGTCAAGCTTGTGAATTACCTGACCATAGCCTTCTTGAGCCTGAGAGGGACGTGCTTTGGGTTCTCCAGTTTGAGTCAGGGGAATGCTATCAGTCTGGCTCCATATTGCTGACGATCATGTCCAGCAACGCAAGCCCAATACGATCCACACTTTGCTGCTTGACGCCGAGAGCACCCCAATCTGATGGTGAGCTGACAACTGGCAGCTGAAGGGGATTGGATAGTTCACTGGCCACTTGCAGGCAGGCAGCAGCAATGTCTGCCGGAGGGTGTGCCAGGCAAAGCGTGGTGTGCATAATACTATCGTTCAGGATGCTGACAGCCATCTGAATCAAGCTGAACTTGGCATTTATAAGCTTGCCAAAATTGAAGAGGTACTTGTGGGGATGTTCAACCACTATTTCAAAGTTGATGGTCCGGAGCAAAATTTGCTCATCTGTTATCAGAGTTTCTTTCAAAGCGTAGTATTCCTGGCCCACTACAGCGCCAAATCCTGGGCCTTTTGACACAGGATTGCCTGAGATGACTGCACTGTCCAGCTGTTGCACAGCCGCAAAATGAACAGCATTTAGAAGATCATTTGTCCGCACTGTTGCCTGCACAGTGAGCCACATTTCAAATAAGGATCAAGGAGGTATAAGAGCATCCACTCTGCCTATGCCTTCTTACCTCTTCTACCTTGCAAGCTAAGAACAGACAGGCCGCTGCAACTCTCTTCAATTCGGCACCGGCGGCAATAGAAGAAATGGGATTGTCAGCAACAGAAGCAAGGTCTCAGGTCTCGCAGCAGATTAAGAGTTCGCAGCAAGAACTTACAGTGTCTGGGTATGCTTCTTTTCTTGCTTGCTTAAAACGGTGCACGAATGCCAGAGCAGTGGCAATGGGTTGATAGGGCAGGTGCAGCAAATCTCCTGCTTGCCTGACCTGGTTTGCAACACTGACATATGTCACACTCGTAACGGTCACCATGCTCTATTTGCTGGGCCGTACCGATGGACAACGAGTCTATAGAGGAATACCGGGCGTCCAGCACTGAATGCTCTGCAGCGTAAAGCGTGACCCACGTCGCGCGTGCATCGTGCAGCGTACGCCATATCAGGGTGTGCAAAAATTGTCGATTCAGAGGCTGTGTGTGACACGCTCAGCTCAAAATGACTGCTGAGACGCGGGGGGG
>JAABUK010006006.1_pt1 | contig 18423 bp, 18 predicted proteins | sample 5559141 | NCBI WGS metagenome assembly JAABUK01 (sample SAMN10711869, study PRJNA513367) | rock metagenome | isolation source: Antarctica rocks | place: Antarctica: Victoria Land, Pudding Butte nord | collected 2016-01-03 | reverse complement strand
GTTAGCTTTCTAATGATACTATTTTTAGTATCATAGCTACGATAATTAGCCTGATGCAGGCAATAATAGTTTCTCCAAACGCTAAACCTAAATAGGAAATGTAACCAATCCAGTGACACAAGGGATAGCACAAGAAGGCATCGGTGTTGTGTGCATGTGAGCATAATCCGTCTACGATGGTCTCTCTCTCACGTTTTGGCACAACAAAATGTACAACGGAAATCGGCAGGCACCACAGGTATCGAACCGATGTAAGTTGCCTTGGCTTGGTGATGGTATATGCCGCAAAAATGGAGCGGAACGATATGTGTAATGAGTTTGCACCCGGCACAGTACGCCCAGAGGCCGCTGAATGGTACATTGCGGAGGATACGGCTGGCTCTGGTAAATTTCTGCTTTCCTTTGACCTTACACGTCACGCACCTCCGTCGAAAGGCGCATACTCCCTCCCGGGTGCTCGACGAATACCATTCATAGCTTGTGAAATAACATTTCAGCAGCAGCCTTAGACAACCATAACAGGGCAGTGGCGTGAGTCTGTTGTCGCTGGTAAGACTGGTTTTCCATGCAAGAGAGCAATGTTCATCTTCCAGATCGAGAAGAGCATGTCTCAACAATTGCTTATCATTCTCGAGGAAGATCTCGCGGAAGTGTTTATTGATGGCTGACAGGTTCAGCAATGATTTATAATCCAGGGCGCGAGTGATCGCTAGGTGAATTTCATATGGTAGCTGAAGGAGCTTCATCATGGACTCCTGCCAGGAGCAAGAGAGAACAGGTCGCCTCCAGAAAGTAATTCTTCGATGGAGATCGAAAGAGTGGTCGTGTGGCTAAGACGCACTAGACTTCCTCTCTCCTTCCACGAAGCTGGATCCGCGGCACAACCTATGGGGTCTGGGAATCGAAGCGACGGAATTGACAGAAGCGAGTTGTAAAAATCTATAATGGCCTGTTCATGGAACATCGTCGGCCCGAGGTTCTTGGCAGCAACCCTGTCTTTCTATTTTAGGCAACTCTTCTGACAACACATTCCTGGTCCTTCAAATCTCTTCCGGCGCTGCGCTGCGATGTCAGCAATATGCCAGGGATACAAACGCTGTAGGAGAGCTGAGATCAAGCCTCGAGTCCTGAATGATACAAGTTGGGTGTCTCACAAGAAATGCCCGCTTGTCACAGCTGCCTAAACATATATGCAGCGCATATTGCTCATGCTCGTCAGCCATGTTCGAGTTCATGAGTCACTTTCCCCTTGTCTCACCCTCCTAGGTCAGTCCAGGACTGAAGCCTAGAAGTTCAGCCTCGGATGTTAATAAGAGTATTCCCGTAACAAGTTGGCTCGAAGGTTGCGAGACAATGTTGTCAGCAAGACGAACATCCACGCGCAAAGCGGGCCTTTCTTCTGGAAAGGGTTCTACTTTGTCTTCTAAGAACGCTCTCTTGGGGGCTCGAAGCGCACAAAATACTAGGAGGGTCAAGCGCAAAAGCGCATATGAGCAAGAGGAAGAGGAAGATAAGACGAATCGGGCAAAGCGACCCAAGGACCTGCCCACACCAGATCTGTCAGAGAATCACGAACGTACCCCAGCTGCGAGTGTCAAACATCGATCGACGCCTAGTCAGCCCAAATTTGCGCTTAACCGTCCTCCTATAGAAAGACTGAATATCTAAGTCTTTGGACCTGGCGATAGTGGAGAGCTTGGACTCGGCACCAGAAATGCCAACGAAGTTCTTCGTCCTCGGCTGAACGCAAACCTTCCGGCGGCGTCTGTTGCCGCCGTGCAAGTGGCAGTAGGTGGTATGCACTGCGCCGCTCTAACTCACGACAACAAAATCCTTACATGGGGTGTTAATGACCATAGCGCGCTTAGGAAAGATACGCAGTGGAATAGTGGCCTGGTCGACATTGACGACATCAATGGCAATCGCGATGCCAACAAAAGCGACAGTGACACCGGCTTGAATCCTAAGGAAGCCACCCCAGCACCTGTCGATACGTCCGGAATTTCTCCCGGAACTATTTTTGCCCAAATTGTTGCTGGAGACTCGTCTACTTTTGCTCTTACACAAGACGTCCTGGTATATGGCTGGGGCACTTTCAAAGTAAGCTCACCGAATACTTTGCATTGTAACGAATGCCAATAATCTGCATGGGGGAAAGAAGGCATTCTTGGGTTTACGCCAGAAGTTCGAGTCCTGAATCAGCCAGCACTGGTTAAGATCCCCCAAAAGATTACGAAGCTTGTCGCAGGTACTAACCACGTTCCCGCACTTGGAGTCAATGGCGCAGTGTTCCGCGTGGGGTGCGGAAAGAGGCTTCCGGTCCAGGGAGCGGATCCCTCTTCGCGCAGTCAAACATGGTCTGGTGCCTAAAGAATTGCTCCTGCCAAGACCCATAACCGACATTGCCGCAGGAGCCAACCGCTCGTTTGCAATCCACCAAAACGATAGGGCTTACGGCTGGGGAACGAACGCCCATGCGCAAACGGGTATCCCAAGGGCTGCGGAAGATGAAAACGCAATGATAACCAAGCCCACCATTATCAAGAGCCTCGAAGGCCACGGCCGCATCCGGCAGCTAGATGGTGGCAATTACAACAGTGCCGCAGTTACGGACGGTGGAGAGTGCCTCGCATGGGGTCGCATTGATAATTTCGCAACCGGTCTCAAAATCGACAGCATACCCACAGAGAACACAGTTCTTGACACTAGAGGAGGAAAGAAAGAAGATACTGACGATCCCGATGAGGATACCGGGCATCGAGGTGTCACGTGTCGCTGCAGGTGGAGAGGATTGCCTCGCTGTCACGAAGCATGGCAAAGCTTATAGCGGGGGTTTCAGCATGGGAGGTCGGACAGGACAGGGTTGGGACGACGATGTCGAGTGTGCTACGCTGATAGACAATACTGCCATTAGGGGCCAGAAGATTACTTGGGCTGGTGCTGGAGGGACGTTTAGCGTCCTTGCAAGCAAGGCTTGATAAGTTGTCCATCAATTACTAAGTAACAGCAAAGTGGTAAACTTTACTCGCTCGAAGGGACAGAGCAATTGAGTCATTAGTAGTTTATGTTCTTCCAGAATTTCCCATGCAACGAATAGTGGCCTTCACAGTTTCAAAATTAAGATCGAGTCAGACAATGTTTTCAAGATGAATCTCTGGAATTTCGTACAGTTTCTGATTCGGACCCCTGATTTTGCATCCCGGAGACATAACATACAAACAAAAAATACTAAGTTTGGTCGGAATAGACCCCCTGCCTGCTGCTGCCCCTTGACCCACAATCAAAGACTACACACCCATCGAGTGCAAACACCTTTCAGGACAAGATCTCGCGGCCCACCTTAGCGTAGGAGGCAGGTGCTTCCATCACCGGCGTGTGAGACGCAGGTGCTACCTGCAACGATTGCGGAGAAAGAGGCTGATAGGCATGCTACTTGTTGGCTGCGGGCCTGGCGCTTCCAGGCCTGGAGGTGCTGTCTGAAAGACTTTGCCAGCCGTTGTTCAAAGCGCGAACCAGGAAGCTGTCGGAGTGACTTGATCTGCGGCCTGAGAACGGCGGAAGTTCTTTGAGCCACGTGTCGATCTTATCTGGCAGCGAAGCGAATAGGTTTCGTCTTTTGGAGGCTGTCTGTTCGTCGTTCGTATCGTCAAAAAAGTCAAGCTGCCAACGGGTTTCTTTTCATCGGCCGAGTTGGCCGGGGGCATTTGATTTCATGACTTGACATGATGGGCCAGAAAAGGTCGTGGACAGGAAGGTTTATCAGAGGTACGAAGCAGCATAACGCTGAAGCAGTTACCGTACCATCTATATCGTCATTGCGGATCGTGGGTCATGCCCAAATCTAGCACGTGATGTTGATTGGCACAATGGCTTGGCACAGAAGGGCCTGTACTTCAAAGCTGCGTAGAGACTCGTAACTGGTTAGAACAGTCAATCACCTTTCATATTGTACAAAGCTAAGAAGTGTAAGCTAATGTATCAGATCAACTCCCGCACCTACCAGTGGACTTCTTTTGTCCTTGGCTTGGCCCGCGTCCGAGACTCGTGTTACGAGTTAGTTGCTCCCGACAAGTCGAGGCCGGCCGCAGTCACTAACTAGCCTTCCCACTGAGCGCACTATTACAGTAATTATACGCTTGACTTGACCTCCTCACGATCCTCCAGATGACATGGCTTCGAAGAACCCCTCCGGACAGCGCTGGATACTGATGCTTCGCCTCAAATACCACCTCATGTCTTGTGAAGCTTGGACCCTTTTCCTTGGATATGTAGTCCCTGGCTTTCAAATTCTGTAATAACTCCTCCCCGACATTACCTCTTCGTCATGGGCGTTGCTTCCGGGTTCGACATGGTGCCATGTCTTATCGAGTCGGACAGTGACAAAAATCGTTGGCTGGCCTTCATCGAACAAACAACATAGAAAAGGCCCTGCGTTACGTCAATTGTCTTGAATGGAGCATAGTGCAAGGGCTCATAAACGGTTATACTGGTTCGGATAGAACATCTTTTGATTGATTATCGCTATTACTGTGCGTCTTATTGGCCGATGAAGCGTTGGCCAGGTGAACTATTCGGGACTAGCGCGGGTATATCGCGGGCTAGCTTTGGGTGGCAGAAAATACGATTCGCTGTGTGTCGATATGGGACAGTAGGAAAAATTCAGATCAGTGCACGAGAACATCTTGAGACCCTGTTCTAGAGCGCCTAGCAAACCGTGAATACATGGAACTTATCATTCACCTGCCAAAAAAGAGTACTCCTCACGTCGATCACCGAAATGGGGAGTAATCATCAGCATTCCCAGGCCTTCCCTTCTCCCCCGTGCCCACCTTACCGAAGTGCTCTGGCAATCTCTCTCTCAAGCTGGGCTTCCGCTCCGGCAACTTGGCTCTAGCATCAGCTCTTTGAGCAAGCTTCTCCTCGGTCACTTCACCTAACCTGGCGCTCCCGGAATCGCCCTCTTCATACTCGGTCCTCCCGTCAATCTGTCCCCTCTCGTTTAGATTCGTAGCCCACATGGCGCCGATAGCAAGCTCGAAGGGTCCGGGTTGGCGATCGATCAGGCCGATACCGAAGCTCTTGATCTTCTGCCGTAGCATTTCGGACTGAGGCTCGGTGACGACGCCGTGGTTTGTACGCACGAATTCGTGGAATTTAATTAGGACGGTCTCCCATTGCCCCGGGTCTGACGGGCTGGTGGCGCCTCTGTGCATGCGTGTGTAGAGGCGGTGCTGGTGGATGTCTGTCTCGACGATGGAGTCGGTCTGGATGTTCACAAAGTATCGTCTCCCGTCGGATTTGACCCGTAGGGCGAGGTACATGTACGAGTCGACATCCCACCACAGCTTGCCGAAGGCGCTTCGGCCTCTGTCTTCGTTGCGGAAGGCGGCATAGCCTGTTCGTTGGACCTCTCGGCGGTTTTGTGGGAGCTTGGTGGATATGTTGCCGTAAAAGAGAGCGTGCGTGGGGATTGCTTCGGAGGTATGAGGGTCGGTGGAAGGAGGGATCTGGGTGAGCTTGGCAGTGGAGAAGCCGCCAACGGATTGGTCGGACATGGTCTTCATCCACGTTATCGTCTCTGGGTCGTTGAAGTTGAGGAGTGGACGGGGTCCTGTGGGAACAGAGAGAGCTTCGAATTTGAGAGCTGAAATGGTATGGAATTAGCTCAAAGACTCAGGATCTGAGTTGACAAAGACCGTTGGTTACAAGCAACAGGCACTAGGTTCATCAAAGGCTATGCAGATTCCTACAGAAGGTATTCTGTCAACCGTAAGACATGAATTGTCGATGCGCTCAGGAGGTGCATGGGACAGGCCCGACCAATTTGGAAAGATGCCATCCTGATGAGAGTAGAGTACCTGTTTGAGCGCCTCTGCCTAGTTCATCCATCGTCTTCCTCCAGAACCCCGGCGCACATCGCCTGAGCGTTGGTAGAACCATGATCGTGAATGTGATGGCCGCCGATTGAAGGGCCTCCGCATGAATTACATTTCCTGCCAGTTACTTGTTGTTCGCAGCCTCTTTCCGATGCGTGCCGATACTGGCCGATGGCTTCCGTCTCTTGAAGTGACTGGAAGTAATTCCCGATGCTTGTGATGGCTGTGCAGGAGTGCAGGAGTCTTCAATGGTAGATTGCGTGCTATCTGATGCTGTGAAGATGAGACGCAATCTCGTCATTCAGCAGCCATCCCTGGTATAAAGGCCGCCTGTCCGCTAGCGTTGGATTTACTTTCCAGGCGCCAAAATCTGTCGATCATCTTGGAGTGTGGAGAAAGTCGCGCCTCAAAATTCAGCGTCCAGCATAACGGTGCCCCAACAAGAGAATGTTCCAACATCATTATGGCACGGCGATGAGCTTCGAATTACTCTCACACTCACTCAGACGTCTCTTGATCATCTTCATCGCTTGAAGCACTATCCTCATGTAGCCTGTCGAGTCCGCTCACTTCAATTTTGAAGTCAGCTCGACCACAAGTCTCCGCCACGCGTCAACGGCAACACGGCGATAGCAATATGCTTCAATGCCCGTCAGACTCTTGTTGACGACTATTGCTGACTCTCTTTCGACCTGCAGCTCTCTATCTTCAAGTATGGTGAAGATACAGCTCGCCGGCGCTGGACATCTGAGGCCACCCTCACGACTTCACCCCAACATCAAAATCTTTTGAAACAAGTCGATCCATCATCATTTCTGATCTCTCACACCATGCTAATGCTCTCAAAGCAGTGTGCTTCAAGACGACGTCGCCGCTGCCCGTGGTTGCTGCAAGCAAGAAAGAAGATCGGTAACACGTGACTGCGGCCAAGATCGGGTAATTCGCGGCTCAGGGGTAATGGCCAAGGAGTCTTGCACCAGCCAGCACACCAGCCCTTTCTGTGGTCTCTCCGTGCGGGGGGAGAAGGGTTTCTGACGACTGCCACAAGAGATGGTCGAACCAGCCATGCAGATCGGTTGGCTCACATCTTGTCTTCACTCTCAACATCTAAGATGAAGATATCTTCAAGCCATGGTCTCTGACACCTCCTCTCACAATGTTGCTTGCTTGTGCTTGTCTTCCGTGCTTCTTGCGCAGCTGAACCTTGCACAAAGATGGGAAGCTTCTTCGACATGGTTGGCATGATATTGCAGCTCTGTCATCCCGATCTTTGCACATTATTGGAAGCAAATCTTCAAAGCACTGCTTCGCTGCTTCGTTGCTAATGCATCACGTCGTCTTTGGGCATCATACTATGCCATCCTCTCTTGACGCTCACACATTTCATGAGATGATGGCGCCGCAAAGATACTTGGTGGTCGGATGAGGCCATTTTTGTTGCACATGGACTTGCTTTCCGACATCTGCAAGCTTCTCATTCTTCAGTCAAAGATTGCTTCAACCCTTCATCTAGTGGCCTCGTTTGCTTCAGAGTCACAGTCAGAAGAGTTGACAGTTCCGCTCCCTCATCTTGCCTTCACGAACCACACTCGTATGACGCCAGCGATGGAGAAGTTGCCGATCTGTCAACAAACATGGTTGGTCCTGGGGTCAGAGTGTTCTCGCAGCATGACAAGGACTGATCATGTGTACCAAAGTACTATAGCTTGTACATCTTGATCCACCCTTTCACCTGCTTTGAGAAAACCAGGACTGTGGCTTTCCTCTAGTCCTCAGGGTTGAAGGCCAAGTCGTTCAAGGAATATGTCGCGTAGCGGCTAGTAAGATTACGATACAGCAACATTAACTTCAGTGAGGCATGTAGCAGTAACCCTGCTCTTTCAACGGCCACATCTTCAGCATTGATGTACGCGAAAACTGCAATGAACAACGCGACATTGGTGTGACGTGTTGCAAAAATTCCTGTCTTGCAGGCAACAGCCTCATCCTCCAAGTCGAGAAGAAGAACTCAGTGCAGTGCTGATTGGACCTCGCATGCTTTGGTGGTCCGTACTGCCAAAGTTTTGCCCTACTGGTCGGAAGACCTGGGTCGATCGGCCAAGACTGAAGTTCTCCTCAGCGCTTGCTTGGAGCAACGCTTTCAGCACCTGTCATTACCGTCAATCCCACTGACCAACCATCATTGCGCCACTCTCTGATGTCTTGTTCATTGGCTGGCATGGCATCGAAAGTGGGAAGCTTGAAATCGACTGGAGATCGTCCGTGAAGGCTCCAAGTCCCTCGGCTAAAGCCGAAGTTCCACTGGGCTGCTGCGCAGAGTAATATCTTCAGCAGCTATCACCGGTGTCCAAATTATCTCCTCTTCTCCGACGCAGACCGGCGTTTTCAGCATCTGTCAACAGTGATCAAATCCTCCAATATTCTTTCGAGACACACGATCATTTTGTGATGTAGGGTTGTTGTGACCAGGCATAAGACAGGACTGAAACCGCTCGCGAGGATTGTTCGTGTCAGAGGAGAGCAAAGTTGCTGCTTCAGCAGTCTTAGCACGGTCACTCAAATCTTCACCTTGATATGTGATCATCTTTGCAACCAAATGGACTTACCGAGCATGCTTGGGTTTTTCAGGTTGTACATGTTGCGCGGGAAACCAGGCCGCAATTTGACGTACAGGCTTCTTCCATGACTTGGGTCACGTTGATTTCCGGACAATAAGGAGTTTGCGAGACTGTTCTCGCAAGAGATCGTGAAGTGATCGCTCAGTCTGTTGTCACCTCCTGTCAGTGTGGTTCGGCTTCCAGGGTACACTCTTTGCCTTTGAAAGCTTGCCTGATAAGAGAAACGCTTCAGAAACTTAGCATAGATACATCGGTCTCAGCCGCTCAGCCTTATGCCTCTTGACACGAACTTGCAAGTGATTGTCTGGCATATTCACTGAGGCGATCCAAGTTGTCTCACCTCAAGTCTTCAGATGCCATGGCATTGGTCTGGCTGTACTTGATGCCGGATCACTGTGAATAGACAGGATCCGAGTTGCAAATCATCTTGAGCAACCATTCGGAAAAGGCGATGGCTTTGCTGGCTGGGTGAAATGACTTTGATCAAGCTCTGGTCTCTGCAAGTCTGCTGAAAAACAAGCCTTATCATGATGACGATGTCATTTGTCTCTCCAAGAGCAGAACCAACGGCGAAGACAAAATGGCTCGCCGAGTAATAGGTCGATTTCCGTGAATTTGCCAGACACTTTCATCGGTACAAAGTCAGAGACAAATTCACCTTCTGCATTTTGTCATGAGCCAAGCTCTGAGTCCTAAGATGCACGAATGACTTTTGCTGCGGATGATTTCCATGCACAACGCAGCTCACTCTACTGAACGCAAAAGAATGGTTCAAGCCGCGCATCACTCAAAGGTTTCATTTCTCGGCATTTCGCACCAATCTACCAGCATTGCCATGCATCTCGCACTGATTTGCGGCTTTGCCAATCATCCATGCAAAAGCCTGGCACGCTTTCTGGACACTGTAGTTCAGGCCATGACTAGTGAATAGATCTAGACAGCATGACAACCTGGAATTATGTGAAGTTCCTACAAGCTTGAGGGTGCTCTTGCAACGCTTCGCCCGCCAATTGCTTCAAGTACCTTGGACGTTGGAGAATGCCCGCCCCTGTCATTCTCAGTATCGCGAGTTCATCCGGTTGCAGATTGTCTACCGCATCTTTTATCGATGTCGACCGTCAAGGCGGTTCTGCATTCTGGACAGCACCCTTATTTGGTGCCGCCCACATATGAGGCAGTTCTAGGTTGTGGACAGTGTTGCTTTCTGGCCACCGACAGATCAGGCAGTTCCAGAGTGCGGACAGTATCACTATCTGGCGCCGACCATTCAGGCAGTTCCGGATTGCAGACAATGTCCGGATTGGTGAATGTGCTCGACCCCTCTATGACAGTGACCGTCTTTGCCAATGCTTCAATCTGCTTGTCCAGCTTGCCCACTCCACCCCCAAGTTCGATCATGTAACAGCCGCAACGGTTGTTCTGCCAAATGACTCTCTAGACACTACCAGTCTTTGGATGTGGCGACAACGGCCGACTGTTCATGGATGTGCAGGTTGTGGGTTGGACTCAGCTTCTAGCCTTGATCATCTCAGTAGGCAGGCTACATGCATTTGTATGGTCTTTCAAATCCGCATTAGTGCATACCGAGGCGAACAAGGACGAGGCGCATCGACTTCTAGGACCTTCAAGCGTTTTCATAAGGTGCTGGCATGGTTCCAGAAACGGGACAGCTTGGCAATAACAGGGCACTCACTTCTGACGATCTTGTATGAGCTTTGCTCACTCGCAATCACTGCCAGATCTCAAATGGTCCTCCGCCAGATGTCATTTGCGTTGAAGTTGCTGAAGTGCGGCATTGTGTAGCATTACGCTTCTCGGCAGTCGTCCCGATTAGTCGGCGGGAGACAATTTATCCGCGACAATTTGTCCCCTGAAAATCACCCACACCAAGGTCTTTTGGTGGCGGTTCATCTCCGCACTGACTTCGGACGTCTTGTTGAAGAGTCTAGTATGACTACAAGTCATTGTCGTCGTCTACTTAGCGGATTACGATTTTGCGTAATTGCCGTTTTGGGACTCTCGATAGCCAAGATATAGATGAGAAGATGAGAATTTGCGGCCAACGGGCAACCGGCACCGGGGCCCGCTATTTGTCACGGCGACTCCGGCCTCCACCATGTGACCTACCTTTGCCTGCACATGACCTCGCTGCTTCTCACACCTCAGTGTCGCCGTCGTCGTCGACATCATATCAAGGAAGCATCTGTAGTCACTGCAAGTATCAAAGCATCAGAACGCAACGTCGCTATGGATGGGTGATTCGGCCGGGTAACCCCTCTCGTCCTTACCTTGCGATGCGAATTGGCACATTGTCGATCGGCAAAGGACATGTCCCGTGGGCTAGCGATGTTCACTTATATAAATATTGTAGTGGCGCAGCCGCAGCTTATGCTGCACTGAAGCAGGCCTCAACATCATTGGGGATATTTCATGAGGCGCTGGCGCAATGCCAGGCCTCACGTTGATGCTTCGGGTGATACGTCATGGGGCGCTGGCGCAATGCTAGGCCTCAAGCTCATGCTTGAGATGAGACTCTATCGGGTGCTGGCGGAATGCCAGGCCTCTTGTTGATGCTCTGGATCGGCCAAGTCAGTGGCTATCCTGCCTTTGGGACCCGTCTCGAAGTGCGTCAATGGGCATGGACGGACTGTCCATCGTCCCACCCTTCTGGAGCGTTGTGTATGTTCCCTTTGTGGTTCCGGGGCGAGGAAGTCCTCCAACGCCTCCGTGCTGAAGGTGATGGAAGAGCATATCGCCGTTTGCATGTGGCCCTGGTCGATGATTGGGGTGCACAGAGGTGCCAGCGATGGCAGGCGTTGCCATTGCCTTTGGAGGGGGAGTGCCTTCCCCGTTCGGATTGAGGGTCGGCCACTCCGGGCCGACTTCACTGTTTCGGTGAAGTTGGCCGCCCTTCTTCGCCGCCCTTCTTCGCCGCCCTCACCTCCGCCACACTTCTTCTTCTTCTCTCTCGAAGAATCGCGTTGTCAGCAACGCACAGAGCGAGAGAAGAAGCCACCAAGAAGACGGAGGCTCGAGGACGAGCAACTGGAGGTGTGCCCTCCTTATATAGCGTCTTGATGGGTGTGCGGAATCACTAATTGATTTCGACATCAGGGCAAGGCAATGGCTGAGAGGCCAGCGACTGCCGGTGGGGCGCCAAAGGCGCCAGTCATGCAGCCCGCGCTACCAGTAATCAACACGGCCGTGAGCCGTCTCTCCTCCTCTCCGCCGCGCTCCTCTCCACTGCGAGAGATCACCCATTCCGAGCCAACAAGTGCCATCGAAAAGATGACACTCACCGACGAGGCCCAAGGGCCAAAGGCAGCCAGCGATGCTGGCAAAGAAAGTAAAGTCCCATCCCCAGCTTCTTACCTCGTCGTCGCCTGTCCGCGGACGCCCAGGCACAGGTTCAGCCTTGCTTAGCCATTGCTTCAGGCTTTTGCTCAGGGATCTCCTTGGGCTCTGCTCGAGGCTTTCCTTGGGTATCTGCTTGCTGCATCTGACTAAGTATTGGACTGGCCCTGTGCCTGGGTGTCTATTTGCTTGGCGTACTGTCGCCTCAGTCTCGCCTCATCTGAGGCCAATTTCAATTTGGTCATCATACTGATGACTTCAACCTCAGAATCACCAACACTCTCTACAAAGAGTGCGAGCGAGCTGACTCCGCCCAATTCAGCGAGCACCCAAGCACCTCTCATCATCAACGGCATGGTCGTGCCAACCGGCCCACGAGCCGAGAGAGTCTCAACGGCTAACGATCCCTTTGTCACTCCAACCCGTGGCATCGAAAATAGTAATGCCGTGGCCGCTCGTGAACCAGGCACTGCCGCTGTCAGTGGACCAGAGGTCAATACTACGCCCACTGCGACCGGGTTTACCCCTCGGGCAGACCGCCTAGCAGAGACTCTATCGGCAGACAATGCTCAAGCGCGCCTTCCTCCACAGGCTTGCGTCTTCGTGGCCAAGTACGTTCTTGACTCTCCAGCTGATCTGATACTGACGGCCTCGAGCTTGTCCAATCAACGCACAGATGAGCAGCTTCAGCACTCCTGCGAACAGAAGTTCAGCACATGGGGCAGATGCTATGCTAAGATTCGCCGAGATAAGAACAAGATGCCACTTGCATTCGTCCAGTTTCATATACGGGCTATATATTCATCATAAATTATGCGAACGCAACTGAGACCCTCTAGGAGATTGAACATGCTCGCATCGCGATTCGCGACTCAAAGGGGATGGTCATCGATGGCAGACCCATTCGTGCAGAGCATGCCAATGCTGATCGTAAGTTCGGCCACTGTCCTTCGCTTCAACCCCTTCCTGATCTGTCCAAAGGAGCTGTCCTACTTACTCGTCACACCGGTGGGCCAATCACTGATGAGGAAGCTCGTGGTGTTCTCGAATTCTTCGGCGACATTGAGGAGACCTGTCCAATCTCAGTGGCTGATCAAAAATTTGCCAACCTGCCTGAGGGAAGATGGGTCAAGTTTGCCTACTTCCAGGACTGTGCTGACGCTCAATTTGTGCGTTTCCCCTCTTTTGCCGATTGCCTCGAACTCACTTCATCTCAGGCTTTCAAGCACCATGAATACTTTCGCCTGGTGACTCATCGTGCTGAGAATGCCCGACCTGCTCGACTTCGTCCCAACAACTCTCCATTCATCCGCAACCGCAACCCTGCGCGAATCCACGATCAACCTCGGGCTCGCCCTGGCTTGGTTCCAGATGCACTTGCTATCTACGTTGGAGATCTGCCTTTAGATGTCACCCATGATCAAATTCGCAGCCTGTTTGGGCAATTCGGTGCCATTGTGTCACTCGACCTTCTCCACAAGCGAGTTGATGATAGTAAGCGACAATTTCTGGCATCCGCGATCCACAGCTAACTTTGTCCCAAGCTGACCGCATGAATGCCTTTGCTTTCATTGGCTATGACAATCCTCAGTCGGTTGATGCTGCCCTGAATGCTGACGTAAGTAAACCTTAGCTTCTTCTCCTCTTTCCGGGTCTGATCATTTCACTACAGCCTCCCCTTCGTGGCTATCGTCTTCGTCTTGAACGCAAAGAATACACAATGCGTCGCAACGCTCGGATGATGAGTTCGGCATACTCTGCTCGTCGTCAGCATGATCCCATCCTTGTCAATCTTTACAACCAGGGACTTCAAATGGGCCTTCCACAACATCAAGCCGCACGCATCCTGAACATCGCTCAACGCCCTCGCCTCTCCAGTGCTTATGGTAATCCAGCTTCCGCTTCTCCTGCTACCGGCAATGCTCCATATGGCTCCTCAATGCCCTCCTACGGCTCGTCACCTTATCGTTCGCAGGCTGGCAACGTTGATTATCAGCAGTTTGCAGTTCAGCAGGCGTCCGACTTCCCCGAGCTTGCACCTCCACCGGGACCCGATCAGCACGGCCAATACCAGCAACAACTTGTAGCTTCTGAAGCTTCCGATCAGTACAGCCAATACGAAGAGCTCACAGGCCCACAGGCGTCCGACCATCACGGTCAACATACTCCCACCCAGCCGGTGTCCTCTGCTACTCCACAGATCATGAATGAGGGTACTACTTACTACTGTGATCCCAATCAGCCAAGCCAAGCCATGGTTCAGCATGAGCCTGGCGTGCCGCTGGTTCCAATCTATGGCGGGGGATACTCTCACCATTACAACTACGACTACGAGACCTACACCCCTCTTAACCCGATTCCAGAAGGAGCCGAGCCGGAGCACCGTTACTCCCACGAGTCTTATGGTCCTGACACCTATGCTGGCGAGCCGTACATTCCGGAGTCCTACGCTCGTGATTTCGGTCGTGGATTCCACTGAGGTGAGTTTTCACCTTTGCACCTTTCAAAAACCTTTGCTAATCCAACCAGTGCTCCCTGCCAGCCTTCAGTACACCGATGCACTAGGTTTGATAACTAGCTGTCATCGCGCAGCAAAGTCCTCTCGACTGACCAACATCCCACCATTTCTTTCTGTTCTGTGCTTCTCACCTTCCCACTACTGAGTTTGATCATCTTCAGGGCTCTCGGAGTTGATCACGAGCTACACAAGATCTACAGTGAGGTATGATCGTTGAGTAGTGGTACGCTCGTTGCAGGATATCTTCGGGTTCCTCTTCGTGTGGACAGCAATCTCTCATCTTTCATCACTCCTCTTTTCTCAATGATACCCTGTACCAACACAACATGGGTCTGGCGTTGCAAGGGTTTCGTGGGTGGAACAGCTGGGACTGGCTATGGATCATCTCGTCGGCATTCCTAGACGTGGAAGACTTCTTCACCTGGCTGGTTCAAAAGCAAAGAAAACACAAAAACATTGTTTATGCATGTTCACTAGTAGTTGCCAGGCAACTCAAGCAGATGACTCGACATAGCTTAGTCAGTCTCGAATAAAAGTCTTTTTCCATGAATGTTTTGTCTTGTTCATGCCCCGTAGATCTGCGGTGCCTGAGTTGATATAGAACTTCGGCGCCACAACTACTTCTTTGACAGCAAAGCTATTCCACCACCAATGAGAAACCCACATTACTAACATCACCAGTGGAGACAACCATTGAAATCATAGCCATAGCCCGGACCCGCCACCATGTCAGGCTCTGCTGCATCTCCTGCTGTGGCTTTGTAAAGGCAGCGACGCGCTTTCCAACCAGCCCCAGAGCGAGCTATGCGCGTTGGGCGAGCGTTGAGCGGGTGTTGGACGGGTATATCAGAGGTGGTGTTCAGCGCCGATTTGGCGTCCTTGTCTCGTCGGGATCTTTCCTTTCACCCCTCCATCGACGGACCCTTTTGTTTTTGTTTTGTTTTGGGCTCCGCTCCTTCCCTTCTGATCCAAAGCGTCTTTTCGGTAATTATTGAAACATAATGTAAAATAAAGGCCCCCGCTTTCTTTCTTCGATCCCCTGGCAAAAAAAAACCAATGGCTAGGTGCAACCCGCCCGCGAGCATCATTCCATTTTCCCCTGCCATCTCGACATCGTAATCTGCGCTCGAGGTCCATCCACTGCTGGCTAGTCGCGCTCTTCGCTAGTTTTCATTCTCTTCATGATGATTCGATGGGCGAGGACGGGTGGCTCAGAAATAGGCGCGATTCGGCGTCATCTCTTCTCTTCATGGGAAGATCATGTCAGATTCACAATTTGTCTGAGATGTGGATATGCAGATCAGAAAGCGGAGCTTAGTTGATGTGAAGATGCTTATTCAAAGTGGAGTATGAGGAGAAAATGTTTATGTAAAGTACTGCTCTAGGTCTTGTATGTAGAGCTTAAGATAAGGTAGTATCCGTGGTCAACGAGAGGGTCCCCCCTGCAAGGCCACTCGCCGCAGGCGAGTGATGGCCAGCGTAATGAACTTATCAGCGTAATGAGCGTTTTTCTACGCGTTCAAACGCGTCATATATTTATTTATATATCTCCACCATAACATGTCTGATTCGAATAAGGCTCTAAATATCCTTGCCTGGAGAGCTGCTGAAGACATTTTTCGCGTTCGAGAAGGGAGAGAGCGGGCGAATATCACAGCAATCACACGTGAATATGGGGTTGATCGAAATAGAGTTACTCGACGATTTAAGAGCGTAAGATCTCGAACAAGTTAAAAGTCTGTAAATCGCAAGCTATCAGAGATACAGAAGGCAGCTCTAATGTAATATATTCATTCTTTAAACGAAATAGATTAATCTCTATATCTTAATCAGCTCAGTATTACTACAAACTTCATTCTCAAAGAGAATTATCAAGAAGAAGATTTATCGTCTATTATAAATCTATATTAAACTTAATATTTTCTTAAATAATATTCTGAGCTTTATAAGATAAAATAGAAGTTATTAAAGCTTAAACGCAAGCTTACTTATAATTTAACTATGATTTTGAGCTGATTTAAGTATTTTTAAGAGCTTTATATAAAATATAGAGTTTAGAATAAGAATATCTGAAATTTCGATGAAATAGAATTTTGAATTAAAATAAATAAAAGTTAGTGAATAGTAATCTTTTTAATATCTAAAAGATTCTATCTTATCTTTAATAATAATTGAGAGCTTATAACTTCTGTAAAAGCTATTAATATTGAGGAAATAATTATTTAATTAATGCTTATTTTATTTAATAAATTACATTAAAAACGTTTCTATTTTAAACTTAAAGATAATATTCTTGTAAATATCTTAAAATTAAGATATTTAAATAATAAGCTGGCGTATAAATATATTCAGCATTTTAATTATTAAAGTCGAAAATATCAGAAAAGCGCGTATTGAATTCTACTCTGTAATAGATATAAAAGTCATTTTACGCGCGAAATTCTTGAATTTTATAAGCAATAAAATATTTATATTTTCATTTTATCTTCTTATATAAGTTATATTCTTCAACCGCTTAATATTATATTATTTCAGTCATTTAAGTATTTTCACGTCAAAGCTATTAATCAGATTACTTGTACAAAATACTTAAATTTCAGTAAGCTTAAATTTCTTACTATAATTTCAAGCATTTAAAATGAGATATTTAAAAAGAACTCTATTCTATTCTTATTTCGAGCTTGTAAATTAATTCTATATAATTCACAAATTATATTAATAAAAGTACGAGAATATTAAGCTTCTTCTTCATTAAATTGATTATCTATTCTCTCAGAATTCTCTTATTCCGCTCTAACAACTTTATATATAGCTTAAGCTCTTCAAAAATAAGTTAATCTATTTAAATAGATAACTTAAAGTTATATAGAATCTCTTTAAATAAAATTTATTAAAGATACTTTAATATAAACTAAAAATAAAGTATAACTCAAGCTATAATTAGCAGAATTAATAGCTGCGAAAAATGAACATCGAAAACATTATACACAATCTCGAAATTAGCTGTAAAAAGGGAGGACACTCTATTCTCAATTAATAAGAGAAATGATCTAATAATATTAAAAAGAGAAAGGTACTCAGCTTAAACGGACATTATAAAGAGAGAGATAATTATGTCTAAAGCTTAAGATAAAGTAGATATGATTATTAAGAGAGCTGCTCGGAATCAGGCGGATAATAGACGTTCTTCACGTGTATATAGAAATCCGAGGTATAGAAGTTTATGAGCATGCGAGTAATATGTGAAAGGTATGCTAAGAGCGTGTATAGTAAATATATAATAGCGGTTCTCTTATATTATAAGAATAGATTATTAGTCTGTAAAGATTTACTTTTACAGTCAGCTTATATCTGCGTGTTAAGACTAAGTCTTGACGCTTTCTAATATTACTCTCTCTCTTAAAGATCTTGTTCTTAAGATTCTAGTCGCCTTTATAAGCTTACAGCTATTTAATAGTGTATTTATATACGTAAAGCATGATTATCAGAGTTATTTAGCATGATGCTGAGATCTCTTATGATATCTCGTTACTTTCGTAAAAAAAGAAGATAATATTCTATATCGAAATAATCTCTTAATTATTCAATATCTCGCTTTTTCGATACTTATAATTAAATTAACTTCTCAGTTATTTAGTATCTCGCTTATTTAATTTTTATAATCAAGTTGATCTCTTAATTATTAAGTATCTCGCTTACTTGATTTCTGCTATTAAGTTAATCTCTTGATTATTCAGCATCTCGTTTACTCAATCTTTGAGTAATATAAACATTACTTTATAATTATTAAGTTATTCTATTTATAATAAAACTTTTATTGTATTATTTATTATTTTATTTTATAGAATCTTAATATTCACATGCGAGTCTTATTAAATAAATAGATCTTTCTATTTATAATAATAGATTTTACTTATGTAAGCTCTCACATCTTAATTCAAGAATTAACATGCGATTAATCTAATATTAATATGCGCGGAATATGCTATATTATCTGATAAGTTGTGAGTTTCTATTAAAATAGTTAATTTTTCGAAATGAAGAATTTATTATATTA
>JAABUK010006005.1_pt1 | contig 18424 bp, 19 predicted proteins | sample 5559141 | NCBI WGS metagenome assembly JAABUK01 (sample SAMN10711869, study PRJNA513367) | rock metagenome | isolation source: Antarctica rocks | place: Antarctica: Victoria Land, Pudding Butte nord | collected 2016-01-03 | reverse complement strand
AATGCTCACTGGCCATGCAAGCACTGCGTCTTGTTGCACTTGTTTGCGGTTTGGAACATGTGACCAATTTCAAGCCCGTGTTGTGGATAAGGCCATGCAGCAGTTACGCCCAAGGCGCTTCATCAGCAGCTTCTTGAGCACAGTTGTGGAAGTAAAAGCTGGTCTTTAGTCTCATGCTTGCATGCACTCCCCAGTGATGACATCTTTAGTGTGCTTAGCACATCCCAGCATCTGCGCTGCTCAACATGTTACCCTTCAGCTTACCTTGCTGACAGGTGGTGATGTGTTGAGCAGCTTTGCAGTACACCCTGGGATGCTTGCTTGCTGATTATAAGGCGAATCTGAGGGGCTTGATATACTAGACACTATGTGCAATGCATGACAACATGTGTGACTCAGGGCACCTGACAGCCGGCCTTTGTTTCAAGTAGTGCTTGTGTACCCTGATGCAGTCCATGACAGTTCCTCTTCAGGAGCTGTAGTCTGCAGCAGGAGACTGTGTGGTTGTTCACATGCTGACATATGTCAGCATGCCATGGGTCATCACCGGCCTTACTTGCTGCAATGCAACCTGCCTACAGAGCAAGCATGACATCTTACTCCTCATGCTGACACATGTGTACTGTTGTGTAACACCCTCGAACTTGCCGCTTGGCTGTGCAGGTTGCTGCTGATTTGGGAGCTAAGTCAATCAGATGCAATGATAGACTAACACCAGAAGAGCAAGAGATTGATGCCACCGATTTTGTGGATGAGGGTCCGAACCATGAGCCTGATGCGCGGCTTGAGCAGCAGCAGCCCTTCAAGGTGTTATCAAGCGGCATTTTGGAAGGTCAAGTCATTGATCCTGGGTCAATTCCAAAACAGCATGACCCAGCCAGAGAGCGTGCAATGCAGGATGGATGTGTCAGTGTGTCACCTGACAATCTTGATCACATTAAACGCAGCTATAGGCATGGCAGACTGCATTATGACGACAACACGGGCCAAGCCAGTGGTACCACTGAGAGTGCTAAGTTGCAAATAGCGTGAGCCTGTCACGGCTTGTGCTGGTTGCACCATGAAAAAATAGCAGCGACATGCGTGCATGGCTGCCCACTGCCTTCCTCGAATCTTTCGGTGGGCCTTAACAGCAATGCGATGTGTCAAGACATACTTCAAAACTCGGCGTCAGCTCGAGTGGAGTTTTGTCACAATTTTGGCATTGCCAAGCAAGGCTTGTGATGCTCACTGTGTCTGCCGCTGTGACTGACATCCTTTGTTGGTTGTTTTGCAAAAATCTGCACAGCTATACCAAGTTTTCTCTTGCCTGGAACCTGCTTAGAGGGTGCATGCAGCAAGCTGATGTGCATGAAGTGATCGTTGTCACAACCTGAATGCTTAAGAGTAGCACAATGAAAGGTGACTCATGCTGATTGCTTGGCTGTCTGCCTCTGTAAAATTCACACGCCTTTTTTTCAGACTTTGCTGCACCAGCATATGCGAGTTGTTTTGTTTGTTTGAGCTAAAGCATCTGGTACTTCTGTTGGCAAACTCGTTGCCAACATTAATGATATCTATGATGTTACATGTTGCCTGCAGGCCATCTGAGTTGCACTGCATGACGTATTGCATGCCCTCATCATCTACTTCAAAAGCCAACATTGTTTACATGGAAGAATCACATGCGCCGCTTTGCACCTGCTGCATTGCAGGCAATTGTCACAGCAACGATCGTCATTCAGCTGTCATCTAAAGATGTGCATCCAGCATTGTGCATAAATGCTCCCTTGGAATGTGTTGTCAGGCCACTGATGTACATTGTATCCTGTCCACAGCTCTCGGCAGCATACCTCATGGCTGTGCATATGACATGACTCATTGCTGCTACCGTTCTGCCACTCAGGGAACGAGACTGATGCAAAGCGTAGAATCTGCCAGGATTGATAGACCCAGGGTGTCCACCCTCTGCCACAAATAGTGTGCCTGCCATGAGCTAAGGCTGACCAGAAACACTGCTGTCACTTCTGGACAGTGCACCTCTGTCCTGGCAGTGCGCCTTTGAACAAAGTCATGAAACCACAGTACTGTCACTGACTATATCATGGCAAGTATACACAAACGAGGTGTCCCTGACAAGCATGCACACATGTGAAGTGGTCAGGCTTTGCTGCCAACACATCATGCCTTGTAGGCGTCACCAACAAATGTATGTTCCTCTCCCCGCAGGCCCATGCGTGCACTGGGTTGATGCACCCATGGGTTTTATTGATGGCTGGGGATTGCAATGTTGTACAGCCTGAGTCAGCAATTCAGCTTCTATAGTTTCATAAATCACCATCTGAGCATTTTACTGGCACAGCAACAAAAGGAAGCAACAGCATGCACTCCGCAATGCGGGAACATGCTGCCCACAGATGCAACACCCCAGGCATATGCAGGAGGGCCTGAGCTGGGCAGGCCTACTCCAGGGGGCCACCCTCAAAGCCTGCAGATGACCACATGCATGCAAGGCTACAACTGACCACAACATGCACATCCGCAGGCACCAGCATGGTACAATGGCCCCCCGAGCCTCAGCAGGCTGGAGCAAAGCCTGCTATGCCCTGCATAGGCAATGCACCAGTGGACTCAGCCATGTGCTCCAGCATCTACCTGCAAGGATCAGCAGACACAGCTAAGCTAGTGGAAAGAGCATTCAAGGCTGACACAAATTGCACCAGACGCAAACATGTACAACAGTAAATGGGACTAGATGGGCAGACTGCAGCTGCCAAAAACTGTATGCAGACAGTCACAGCTGAAGACCTGTGCATATACTGCAGTCAGCAATGGATCCCCAGACATGCAGGCACCAGCGCAGGCAAGGGAAAATGTGTCCCTACCCCAAGCAGCCTGGCAGGGATCAAATTCCACTTGCAACTCCCTTGAGAGTTTGAGCTGCTGGGCAGAACCGAGGAACGGAATGCTGAGACCCTGCAAGGGAAAGGCCCCTGATTAGGAGACTGACCAAAAGATACACAGCAAAGGCTGAGGAGCAGGGCCACCAGCAGAAAGGCGCAGTGCCCCTGTCAGCAAAAGACATCCAACAGCTCCTACAGCATCTGCATGCTCAGCAAACCAAGACTTCAGGCAGCATCAAACTGCTGTATATCAGGGACAGCTTGGCTAGCAGTTGTCTTCGGCATTTCACCATCAGAGGCTTCAATGCAGGCAGCACAACATCAAGCTAACAACCAACAGCTCTGCTGTGCTCTTCCTGACCCCAAAGTGAAGCCGCAGCCAGGAGCACAGCTACACACCATGCTGGATACGACCATGAACAAAACAGGAGGGCATTGCACCATATGACTCACCTGTGACATCACGTGCTTCAGCATCTGGCTGGTTCATCACCTGCTTAGACTTGGCAAAAAGACCAAAAGATTCCGACAGAATCTCCCAAGCTACAACAAACTCTTAGTGAGATTTTCCGTAGTGAAGTGTCAGGACCCAGCATGAAGCCTTTCAAATTCTGCAACCAATTGTCATCTGTCATGACATTGCCTAACCAGCTTGTTGTGATGAGCCGACTACTGTGCGCATGAGCTCCAGCATAGCTTCCTCAGACACGTCATCTTGCAACACTGCTGAAGGTTTTGCACGCTGAGCCTGTGATGCATAGATTGGCTTGAACACTGGAAGGCGTTCATGAGGATCAAGCTGGTCTATACCATCATCACTGTCCCTTTTAGAGGCATGTATGTCCTCACCAGCATCCACAACCTTTTTTGGTCTGCCTTGGTCACCACCTCTACCTCTTCCTCCAGTATGAAGACGCTCACTATGCCTGTGTAACTTCTCTACATTGGCCCAGGCCATGGTGTCCGCATCAGGCTGGTGTTGGTAAGCGTATGATCACAATTGAAATGGCAAAGCTTGCCATCCCACCAATTGCAAGCCTGCCCCTGTTTGGGCCCTGCTTGAGCCCAAGCACGTTGCTGGATTTGAGTGGTGCATGGTCACCAGGCTTTTGATGTGCAGCTGCCTGCTGTGCTACTAGCAGTGCTTCCTGGTGCCTGATGGTCGTGCACATACCAGCTGGAACTGCACTCATGTTTACTGAACCTAACTTGTTGACCCAGTACTTTAACTTGTAGGAGCCTGACAATTGTTGCCACGACTTTATTTTAGTCACACATAACATAGCATGCTTTAAACATGCCAAAGAATCTACGCAGTCACCATCTGTAGGTGCACCACACACAGTATACCAGTACATCAGTCGAAACACACTACCTTGTACCTGCTGCTGACTCAGGCTCAGCAGACTTTGCATGTAAACCATCTTCTTACCCTGCCTGCCTGCCACACCAGACAAATGGCTGCTGTGCCAATTGCATTTTCCATACAGAACAAACAAGCTGGTGTGTCGCATCCACACTTTGTTGCAGTATACTCTACGCCAGTGGAAATTCCAGCACAAGCCACTATTTGGTCCCCAGCTAGCTAGCGTGCCCTGTGTCACAGTGCGTTGAAGCTTTGCGCTCATTGTGATGCACGGTGTTTTGCGGAAAGATACTGTTGTTGCTGCCCGCGAATTCTACTCTGGCTCGGCCATTTGGATTTTGCGTGGGTTGCCCGCATGGGCGCTCATTTTGGAAGGGAGCTGCGGCCCCCGGAGATTGTGGCGACTTAGGAGGGCAACCCCCGTGGGCATGGCCACTTCAGTCGAACCAGGGTGGATCAACCGTCAGAGAGAAAGAAAAGTGTTTCAGGCCTCGGAAATTGACGAAGCCGAAAACGACTCTTACCACTAAGCCCTTTTAACGTCCGGCTGGCAAGACAAAACCTGATGTGTACCACAGTGACTTCTTACTGTGCATCGAGTCTGTTAACAAGCCGTTTTCGGCTTCCTCAGGTTCTGTAGGCCCACGAATGATACACCTGCTTATTTTGTCTAATCGAATGGGGTAATACACCACCCGTCAAAAGGCGAGGCGCCAATAACAAACCCGAGGATGGTCCCGTTGTCACCACAAACGTACCCTGGTAGACCTAGCCGGCCTGTCAAACAGGTTCGTCCTGGAAGAAGCATCATTACACGGGCTTAACGGCCTCGAGTTGCGTTCAAGCCGCCGTGCGCGTTCACGTTATCACGCCTAGACTTTTCTTTTTCATTTACTCACCAGCTTTGCACTGAGCGTTAGGCCACAAGCATACAGGTGAAATTGCCAATCCTGATGCATGAATTCAGCAAGTCGTGGAGTGTTCTGTCACAGAATATTGCGATGTCCCTGTGAACACAGCTGTCTGCACACATGATTTTGATGGACATGTTCGATAAGGATGTTGCAAAAACATGGCAGTAGAAAAGAAAAGAAAAGAAAGGACTACGCCTTTCGGCGTCAGTTTAACGAGAAGCCAAGTATTATACCGGGCTGCCCAGCATGGCAGTAGCTTATGGGCACTCAAACTGGATCAACAAATATGTGAGAATGATGTTGAGATGATTCATAATACCTGTGACACATAAAGTGCCAATAAGGATGACTTTCGTTAATATTGAACAGCTTGTTGTCTGCAAAATGAACCATGATTGGGTCTGCGCCCCCAGCTGTGGCGCCAGAAGCGTTCAAAAAGTTCACATTTGCATTGTAAATCATGGGAAGTCTATAACCTGTGTATTCAAAATACCAAGAAAGGAAGGACTGCTCAGCAAACTCTGTGGAGAAGTGCTTGGTATCGTCATGCTCGAGAATGCTAAGCATATGCTCCAAGACTGGTTGGCACGGCCTTAACATGATGAAGCCTCCTTTGTTCCAATTGTACTCGGGGGCATTCTGGAAACTCCAGGCAAAGTCGGTGGGTAGTTCAAATACGTGGTCTAAACTCTGTAAAACTACTGTGTCAGCGTCCAACAAAACAATAGACGTAAACTCTGTCATGTTCCAGGCGTTGAGCTTGAACCAGTTTTTGCTATACCTGTGAACGTTGAAATTATCATACTCAATGTTGGGAACCTCTCTGTATTCCGCGAAGTGCTGAACCTCTGCAATGATCTCGCTTGGAAGCTCATTGGCCACAGCCAGCACAATCAAAGGCAGCTGAGGATTTGTTCTTTGCAACGAGCATTGCAGGTCCCTGAGAGACACCATGTAGTCTGGCGACCGTAGACTTGTCACAACAGCATGATGTCCAGCGCCTGCTGCAGGGAGGCAGTCTGCTGTGACACAGCATCGAGGAGAGTAATTTTCAGAGGACACTCTTCCTTTGCCTGCGGCCATCTCAGCGAGAACTGCGACAAAGATGACCACAGAAACGGTATTGGCAAGATGTAGTCTGAACCACCATCGAACGCAAGTGCACACAATATCATTTATGGCCATTGTAGCCATCCCCACATCGATGCAATACATACATGGAGCTGCAACGACTAGAAAGTCACCTAGGCAAATATCGAGGACATAAATGAAGCTGAACTGCTTTAATATGCTATTTTAAATTAAAACCTGGAGGCCAGTGCACGACGAGGACAGAGGCCATACCCCGGGGCCGCCTTCAATCGCCACAATCTCCTTTTTCGGCTGCATCCCCCTTCCAAGAATGCGGGCAACCCACGCAAAGTGGCCGAGCCAGGCGGGCAGCAACAACAGCGTCTTTAAGCAAAACACTGTGCATCACAATGAGCGCAAAGCTACAACGCACTCTGAACGTGTACTTTGGCAAATCATGAAGCAGATGTGCAAGATTTCTCTGTGACTGGATATGAAGTAGCTGGTTCGAGACAGCGTCAGTAATGATGAAGGTTTGGCTCAACTTTTTTATTAGTTGAATTTCAGCACATGATCATTGATGACAGTTTAGTGGCTGCACTTGGCCTCAGCCTGTAAACACTGCTCTGGTTGCAACTTGATAAGACTATTGCATCCGTGCTTCAACACAGCTGTAGCGTAAACTGTGTACCCACACAAACACACTGTGTCAACTGGGCTGCCCACACAGAACTGTGTCATTCAGCAAGCAGAATTTGGGGAGAGAAAATTCACGCCTGGTGAACGCTTGGTTTTCAGGGGTTTGGACCGCATGGTGCCGAGATGTATTAGACGTGTCTGCTCGCACCTAGTGAAACCGGTGAATACGACTGCCCTCAATACGACAGCAGTCCGTACGCTAGGGAACTGGCACAAGTTTTCAGGCGCAGAGGCCACTTTGGAAAGAAAAGAAAAGCATACGCTTGTCAGCGATCATAACGGGAGCCTCCTAAGTGGGCAGCCCGGAGCTATGACCATAGGCCATAGCCCAGAGGGAAAGGAAAGATCCTAAAGCCAAGGCGGATCTGGCCTGTTATGTCTGCTTTTGTCTGTCTTCTCCCTTTCTAGCACCCTCTCGATGTCAAAAACTTGTGTAATATCAAAATAGAATGTTCATGCACTTTGGACATAACTTTGCTTGCAGGTCCATGCTCTATACCAATCTTTGCTAGGCCACTTTGGTCTCAAAATAGCATTGGCTGGCATTGAGAAATGTTTGTATCACCAAGCAAAATAAAAGAGCGGTAGAAGCAAGCATTGCCTCCGCTCTGCGTGCTTACGGCCTTCTGTCACGGCGTGAGAGAGAACCGGAGATGGGTAATGTGTCAAACGTCTGCAGCCATATATCATTTTTGCTGTACACTGTGCATGCTTGTTCCATCATGATCTGCATGGCAGACTCCAGACACGTCGTGAGTTGATCTGCACAATCAGATGCAAAAACTGCCAGCATGAATACCAACGTTGAGCCCTTTGGCCAGGGACATAGCATTACCCAGTGCTTTTGGTAATGCTACCGTACGTCCCTTATGGTTTCCCAAGCGCCACTGAAATGTTACAATTACAATGTCACAACTTGGGTAACAAGCCCCCCGATTTCACCAGTAAAAGCTTCTTATGTAGTGTTTTGTATTGTCAGGTATCCTGCAAATATGCTCTAGCCACCTGAGTCTTTGCTTTGCATCGGAGACTCATTGGTGAGCCGGTTCCACGAGATACAAAGCCTGTATTGTATATATTTCGTACCAACGCAGAACCTCATGTACAAGTTGCGATTGCATTCCGTACCGCTTTCGTCGTGGCTCCATCGCGCACAGCCAGCCACCATGCCACGCATTCGAGACGCGATCGTTCTCTAGATCTACACTTCCGCAGGCCATGCTACTGTACGACCTCGATATCATCGCGCATTAATGGTCTCTTTTTGAACTTGCGGGACACCTCGTTCCAGGAGCAAATGAAGGAAGCATCTTTTGCTGCAAATCCTTCCAGAGTTTGTCGTCTGCAGCAAAAATTGAATTCGACAAGTAATGCCAACTGTCGAAATCAGCAAGTGCCAAACCAGGTCCCTGCATATGCTGCTCAACGCTTACGGTGCACAGGTGTGACTGCCGCATACAGGCAACAACCACGCGTTCGCACCCTTCAGGAGTGATTAAGGTCGCAGATGTAGTCTTACCTAAGCTTGACTGCCGATTTGTCTTGTCCCTGACTACAGTTGCTGACACATCTCTTGCATTTGCTTTGCTGTCCTTCCTGCACATTGGCTGTGGCAAATGTGTGAACTGCAATAGGTATACTTTGCTATGCAGCTGCACGAAAATGCACAGTATGTACATAATGATTTTGCCGCACAGCATGCACTATGTATGCCTGACAGCTGATTTGCACTTTTGCCTGCAGCCTGCATGAATGCAGCGGAGTGTACACGTATTTTGCCATGGTTCAGGTACGCATCTTCTGAACATGCCATGCACCAGTGGTGCTTCAATAGAGGTGGGAATCCCACACAGAGTGAAGCAGAGGTCAGATGCACACAGTCTTCTTCTATGTGTGTTCTAGATAACAGCTTCTTGTGCAATGATCAGTCTCATAAAGCAGTGACTCAGATTGTTGACTGTCAACAACATGAACACACCAGCTTTCTCCATTCTCCCTTATTCAGGTACATCACAACTTCAGCAAGGTTTGAGACTCCGACTCTGCCTATACAATATTGACAAGTGCATGGGAAGCAGCTGCTGATCATCAACTCAACAGGGAAAGAAGTTGAGAAGTCTGAGATGTTTCAGTGATGCTAGAAGAAAGTTCTATACAACGACTTAGATTGCCTCTAAGGCTGATTGGTGGTTGTGCCATCGTGCCCATGACATTCTCACCACTTTCTACGCTGCTGCATGCCTCACCTCTGTTTCTGCTGTGCCTTGGTTTGGGTCGTTGCTCTTACAGCTGGCTGCTGCAATCAGATGCACCCTGTCAGCATGCATTCCTGGTGCTGATTGCATGCGTTAATGCAAGTAAACCATAAACCCTAAATCCAAGTAGCCCAGTTTAATGTCAAGCAACCACCACATGGCTGTAAGGGCTTTGAGAGAATAAGCAATGCAGACAGTGCTGCTAGCACCAAGCACCCAACAGAATGTATTGCTACTCATAGCTTAAGCATCATACGGGGCACCTTGATCATCCTGAGGTTGGCTTTTGGGCTGCTTGGTACCCGGCAGTCAGTCATGGTTTGTCAACACCATCCTTGCTGCATGTTTGGGGCTTGGCATTAATGGACAGTGGTTTGCAAGCCTGGCGCTGACAACAAACAGATACTCACGCATATGCCATAAATAAATAAGCTTTTATTGCAGGCAACCTAGATGTCGGCAGCTGTATGAGGTTCAACATTGCCATACATACACAGACTGTGCATGCATGGAAAGACAAGGCACCTGTGCAGCATGGCTTGCTTTGTAGAAACAGAGCATGGGAAGCAGTTGTGCACAGGGATGATGCATGGTCAGCCCAGCGCTGGCAAGCACAACAAAGTTGTGAGAGCATTACATGCAAGGCACACAGAACCAAGCATATCCAAGATAGTATGTTGCGACTCACAGCTTAAGCATCTTTGCATGGGGTGCCCCTAGGGCAGTAGGAAACCCTGCAGTCAGTTGTTTATCAGGACCATCATTGTTGCACTGTAACAGGTAGGCTGCACCTGATAAGGCGTGTCATGGGGCGACTCATGATGCATACATTAGCTTGAAGGGGAATCATTTAGTATAGCTGTATTGCCGACTGGCTGTCACACTGTCGATTGGCCAACAACGTCAAACCTCTTGGGGTCACAACTGGTCTGCCTAAACCATATTCATAGCAGCTTGTGTTCAAGTTGTACCATGATGGTTGGTGAGTCTGCCTACAAGCACCTGCATACCTTGCCTCACATCGTCACACAAATTCAGCCAGTTGTTCTATATTCAAATGTAATCAGAAAGATGAACTGGCTGGATCAGCAAACAACCAGTCAGGCACAAGCTCTCCTGTCTGCCCACTAATCCTCCACTTTTCAACAGCCGCAAATCATTCTTGCATGACAATTAGCTCTTGTTGGTGCAGATGTCACTGGCAGTTGGCCACCTGAGACAACCACATACCCTACACCACACATTATGGGGCAATCTGTCACAAATGATGAAATTGGTCATTGGGACGTTCCATGGGCACAGGCAGTGTCATGCCAATTCAATGGCAAACAAGTTTGCTGGCACAGCAGGTGCACATATGGACTGCTACGTGTATGGTGTGCACAAAGTCTGGCCAAATGTACATTGTCATAGAATACGCATCCTCCATGGCAGAGATCTGACTCTGTTGTACATGGAACAGGAGTTGCAGGTATGAAAGCAGGAAGCAAGCAAACCAGCGCCTACAGCCCTAAGCTTGAATGGGATTGATATAAGATCACGCCCATTGCATATTTAGAACACCCAGCCAAGGTTTCCTACATTGTTTGAGACTAAGGAAACATTGCAGCGTTCCTGTAGATTTGAGAGGTACTTGGGAGACTACAAGAGCTTACTCAAGTATGGGAACTTCTAGCCCAAGATTTTGAGAAGAATGCGCAACTTTTAAGAACAGAAGGGATAACTAGCAATGTTTTTCATGCACAGCAATATTTTCCCATGTACAGCAGTGTTTACAATGCACATGTTTAAATGCTGACTTTGAACTGCTGTATACAAAGAAAACACACAAGAAAAATTTGTGCTTTTCAGCGATCATAGCGGGAGCCTCCTAAGGCGGCAATCCGGAGCGACTGCTGTATACGTATGTCACATATATCTACATAACGTGACCAGTACATGCGTATATTCCGTTCCCCCCTCCCAAGCCCAAGTTGTCTTTGATGCAGTATGCTAAAACTTAGGTCAGAGAATGTCTAAGATGCACAAACACGGCAAAGTGGGTCACACGTGGCATGTGCCTCGCCCATCTAGCCACTTGTGGTCAGCATTTGACCATATCTAACATGGACGTCCACTAGTGTACTCTGAGTACTCTACAGATGCGCATGACCTGCTGTTGCTAGGGGGGGTAACCACTTAGGAGTCACTAAGGAAACCACACGTCCTTCACCAGCTCGTGTTGTTGGAAATTGGAGACAATTCAGCTTTGAGGTATGAATGCCATATTTTGCATTAAACGCTCCACATACCATGACTTTTGCAAAGATACCTTACGTCATGTTACATATTGCAGAGGAGTTTGCAGGCAGATTCTGTGAAAACCATATCACAAATCAATCCTACTGCACAAACCATGTTGCAACACCCCTGCAGGGGGGTCAAATCTGGCTTCAGACTCAGAACAAGAAGCATCGACTAACATGATTGAGCAAGCTGTGAAAAGGTCTACATAAAGTGACACCAGAATACAGAGACAGCAAAATCAAGATATCTGCACCCTGGTAGGGTGCGCAGGCTGTAACAGCCACCAGCTGGGGCTAATAAACATGTGTGGCAAGAATAGGGGCAACAACGTGGACATGTCCACAAAACAGCAGCAATGGCTAAGGAGACAGTTCTGAGGGATCTGAAGCAGAAGACTAACGTTACACCTAGGCAGGGCATACAACCATAGCATCAGTAGCATCACACCAAAAGCAGATGAACAGCATTCTTTTCAAGAACAGCACTGACAAAAAAGCACCTCACATCTGTGCACATGTGTGCAATTTACCTTTCATCAATCAACACTGAATGGTAACTTTACTGCAATTACTGCTAATTTACTGTTAGGGTCGTGGAATGAGGTAATTGGAGCATTTTGCGTTTCATTTCATTTCATTTCATAGAAAATGGGCAAAATAGGCCCAATTGTGCCAAAATTAAGGAGAATTGGTGGCAACGATAGGTTTTGTCAAGGGGTTTTGGAAGAATTTGGCAAAATTCAGACCCGCAAAACCTGTTGAAACAGGTAAACCCATGGTTTGAGGTAGGAACATTGCTCGAGAATTTGTTCAACTTGGCAGATGCATTTCCGTGAGCAAGAGCAGTGCTTTGCCGCTTTCAAAATTGAAAACGGCCGTGTATAGCATTTGGACAGTACTAGTTTTATAGTAAATTACTGCCTTACTTACCAATTGCTAACGTTACTGGGTAATTACATACATTGGTCCCGTGAAATGAGTAATGTGCACATCCCTAATAAGGACACTTGCATAATTCTGACATGTATAATTCCGACGCATGATTCTGAGTATATGAGAAACAGCTTCCAAATACAAGCAAGGCCAGCCACTGGGCTCAAGACCAAAAATGCTGACCAACAGAGCACACCGATGAAAAGGGAAGCATGCAGCCAAGTGGATCCCTTGACACTTGGGACAGAAGCAGGGAAGGCTGAACATGGACCAGCCATCATTACTTGAACATGCACATGACCCTGGGTGACCATTTGGTTTGTGCCTGAACGACCACCTTGGTAAGCTCAAAAAGGAAAGTAAACAAGAAGATCATACGCCGTTAGGCGTGACAGTTAGTTACACGCACATGGCTTGAAAGCAATCAAACTCTTTATGATGTTTCTTACACAAATAATGCAACAAAACTGGGTCTGGAGTGATAAGTGACTCAGTGCACACGTAGGGAATGTCTGCTGCGCTCCGAAGTGCCATTACATGTGCACAGTCATCATGCCTGGTTGAGTGCGATGCAATCCAAGCTGAATAAAGATCCTTTGAACCAAGCAGATGCCTTTGTTGAACTGTGATGTAGTACAGCTAGTTTGCAAATTGCCGCGACCGCAATCAGCAGCCGACTCGGGTTGAAAGTATTGCGTCTGGTCCCGATCAGGTTGAAAATAATCGATTGAAGTTATGATCATTAAAATTGCGCCAAAGATCGTCGGCAACCTTCCGGGGGGTCACGACCCTACTTTAGAAGCGGACCATGATGTCGTTGTTCTAAGTGTTAGTGATGATTAGACAAGCGAACAGTGCAAACCCTGTGATTGACCCTGTTTTGAACCAACTAATATCCCTACTAACGAAGTCTTGACCATCATAGGAGGTCAAGTCGATCTGCTTTGCATATCAAGCTTATCTTTAAATGTTAGCGGTACACAGGGTGATGGAAAGGGTTTGCAGATGCCCATGTCAAGCGTGCGTACCAGTCACACCAGACACTAAGACATAATTAGGATGCCCGCACTGCTGATCAGGATAACAACAGCGCTCCAGTGTCTCGACAAGCCGCTGCTTTTATCTGCAGCAAACAAACAAGTGGATCGTGCTAGTTTATTGAACCTATTCGGTTGCCACTGCATGACTGCCTGCATGTTGTACGGCACATCAGGGTTCCAGCACAGACTTACTTGCGTTTGCAACCTGCTGCACTTTGGCTGTAGAGGTGACTGTGCCGTACGTAGCAGCAGGAAAAAGGGAAGAGGCAGCTGTACTGGACCCTATTGTTGATGCAAAAGCGTTTGCCCCTGCCTGGGATCCATCCAAAAACGTTGTAGTGCTGGTCACGACGATGGAGCCAGCAGACACGTTGTCGATGGCGACATCGACATTGTATGAACTCAGCGAGGCTTTGATTGTGTTGATGAACTGCAAACACCGAGGAATATCTCAACCATGAGTCAAAATGGCCAACTGCGAAACCACTGCGAAAATGCAACGCTTACATTAGCCCTGGCCGCATTGCCGAAGTCGCTGGGCGTGGAGAATCCCGAAAAAGTTGTGACAGCCTGTACAGATGGTACGGTTGTGCTTTTGCTCACGGTCTTGGAAATGTTTGAAGCAGATGCAGGTGGTGATGGAGAAGCCTCTTCTGGCGAAGGAGACCCTTCTTCCGGCGAAGGAGACCCCTCTTCCGGCGAAGGAGAGGCTTCATCCGGCGCTGGAAACTCTGTGGGCGATGAAATTAATGTCCCTGAATTACCGGTGTTGGGCTGCGAAGGCCCTGGAGCGACGGAATGACCAAGATAGGGCTGAGAAGGTTGTGGAGCGACGAAATTGTTGAAATCGGGCTGAGAAGGCTCCGGAACGACGGAATCACCAGCGTAGGGCTCAGAAGGTCCTGGAGCGATGTCGTCCTGTTCCTGAAGAAATCTGTTGTAGACTGAACCTGCAAAGCACTCCTGGTCAGCTTGGGTGGGGCATTGTTGTCGATAGCGACAAAGCATTACCTGAAGCACATGTGATAGTGCCTACCCAACAAAGCTGTACGACCTACAAAGACGTGCGGTTGAGAATGAAAACATTAGTTCTAGCGTCAATGGATGTCTTTGAACCTACCAGAAGCAGCAGACTCGCTTGCGCAAGAGCAGCCATTTGCATGGATGCAATCTTGTTTGAACTAAACGGTAATGGAAGTCAACAGTCACAAAGTGAAAAATCTTTGCCAAACATGCACCCTATACAACACAGGGCAACCCTGACCCGGCAGCCCTCTCGGGTTGAGCGTTATAAAATCTGTGTCTAGGCGTTAATTCTGTATTTAATTTTGAACCGGTATTGCCTGTATCAGCCCCGGGCTGCCGCGTCAGAAGGCTCCCGGTATGATCGCTCAAAAGTGTGAACTATCCTGTTTCTTTTGCGTGTATCAAAAATACAGCAGCCAACCCGCTCAGCGCAAACATATCCACCTGCAGAGACGTGCTCCTGATTTTGTGACGTTTGTACATCGTCAAGGCAAAGAAAAGAAAAGAAAAGGTTACGCTTTTCAGCGATCATAACGGGAGCCTCCCAAGGCGGCAGCCCGGAGCGTTCGTCAAGGCACCATACAGCCCCCTGCACAACACACGGTGTATGTGTAAGCTTTGCAGGCGACAGTATCGGAACTCAGATGCCTGAATCACGCATCTTCTTAGCACCTTAGGGTAGTTTCTGCCAAAAACTTTGTTTGGGTGCAAAATCAGTCGGTGGCGTTGCAGACATAATGCAACGCTGCGGGCCAATATCGTGATGCGATATCGGCTGCCGCCTCAGGGACTCCCGTTACGTGTCACTAAAAAGCGTAAACTTTTCTTGTTTGTTGTAAACATTACACATTTTTGGATTGTCCATTAATCTTCCTACTATTGCACATGCACTGTGTGACAAGGTGTACACGGGTTGCTTGGTCCCGCATCCCTCGAGAGAAAACTATTGCACGCTTTGTGACATACTGCTCAACAGTCAGCTATACTGATACTGTTGAATGTGCATCAACATGTGACGTGCCGCCTGATTACATCTGTTTCGTTTTGGGCGTGCTTCGTTTGCTGTTTCTCATCTTGCCACTCAGCTCTACCATCTGCGGGATAAGCTCCAGAAAGATAAATAAAATTCACGCCGTTGGACGGGATAACCGGAACGCGCCATACAGCCCTACGGGAGTAGTATTTGTACACTATGCCATCTACCTGCATGACTAGCTGGCAAGGTCGACAGTAATTCCTAAGTATGCCACGAGTTCGACTAGATAGAAGACTGCAAACTTTGATGGCGACCCGTCATATGGCTTGAACGCAGCCCAAGGCCGTTCTCGTGATAACTTTGTTTCACTTCTGGACGAAAGCAAGGCATTCAGGTCACTGGTCTTGCACAACTCTATGGTCTTGCACAACTCTATGATGTCTGGGAGCATGGACGTTCTATGGACAAAAGGCAAACAAAAAAATCGCGCTTCAGAGTTTATTATAAACCAAAAAAACAGCGAGCATAATGACGGCAGCCCGGAGCTGCCGTCATTATGCACGGTCAGCTTCTTTTGATTTGGGATCGCTTGGGGTTTGTAGTCGTAGTCATCTAGCTACATGCACACGTCGAACTCGTGACATACTTCGGAACCCTGGTCTGGGGCATAGTTACGGGCTGAGTTGCCTCGAGATACATTCAAGCCAGCCGGCGCGATCCCGATATGACGCTGATCGGCCAAAGATTTGCTCTCACAAATTGCTTGAACAGATGCGGTGTGGCCCCCAATGTAGCCCTCACAGGACCACCTAGCCCGTGATCTAAGCAGCTGCCTCACAAGCAGTTGGTCTACGAGCTGACGATGGGTCAAGTGGGTCCAGGCTGTACCTTTTTTCTTGAAACTTGGTTGTGGAGGGGGGCGGGTTGATCTCCATATGGAACGCCTGACGGTGTAAAACCCCCCACCCCCGGGAGATCAAGTCTCGCCAATCATAGATGTACGCATGCATGCTTAACCTGTCCTACCAACCACTTGCCAACACAGAACTCAATCCTAACTAGTCTCCCACGGCTGCTTGCAGGTCTGTTAATCTGTTAATTCTTCTGGGCACTGCAGCTAGCCTGAGAACAAGAACCTTTGACAAGATGTTACAGGTAGCAACTCGACATGCTTTCATCTGTGACATAACTTTATGTCAGTGTCCTCCAATGCCATTGTCCATTGTTGCTAGAATTATGTTTCCGGTGTACAGGCAATGGAAATTCTGGCGCTTACAAATACTTTTTGGCAATCCCTTCAGCACAAACATTGAAGTCACTGCATTCAGAGGAAGAGTAAGGCCAGGAAAAAATTGCACACATGTAGACCACACCACAAGCGCATCTGCACACGCAGATGACATGTTGACGGCAGCCATGTCAGCAACTGACCTGAGCAAGAGAAAAAGAGAAGGTTGAAGGGTTTGCATATGGTCAGGGAGGGCCATGAGTGTCAAGACATGTTTTGTGACATGTCATGTACAGGATTACTGTACAGGCTTCTGGCAGTGACAAGGTGCTTATAAGCCGTAGGGATGAAGATGTTCCAGCAGAGGCTGGAAAAGTTCAAAATATGTAACACACCTATCCCATTTCTGCACCCCCCACACATAGCCGTACAGGTATCGCTGAGTCCAAGTTTGGGATGGAAACAACTTTCAGCACAATCTGCTACAAGCGTCAACAGAGATGAAGATGCATTATATTAGCATACAATATACAGAGCTACAGCAACATCCGCACGAGCAACCACAGCAAGTCTGTGATAATTTGCACAAGTTACTTTAGATGAGAGCGTGTATGCAAAATTGCCCTGCGGAAAAATAGCGAAAAATGCTCTGGCAGACCCGCGCGCATCCTCTCGCGGGTGCAGGGAACAGGTCAAGAAGGGCTATGATATGCGGCTGAGAACAAATGGGCAAGCTGGCAACAATTCTGCGGGCTGTTGAGCTGCGCAAGTGGCTGTCTGTGAGCTGAGCTGGGGTTGAGTCAGATGTCGGAGCGGTCAATACGCTGACGAAGACGCTGCCGGTCACAAGCTGGTGTGGATCATGCGTGACGAGAGGTGTGTGTGGTTAGAAATACCTGTAAAAGGCAAGTAGAAACGGCCTTATAGAAGGTGAAGAGAAGAAGCGGTGAGAATCTCAGAGTCCAGGCCTAGGCACACTCCAGGAACACAGGCACAAGCAGGGCGTGCAGGCACACATGCACTTGTGACTTGCTGAAGCTAAGCTGGGCTGAACGTCTGTATATAGTGTTGTCTTGACACGTCCGCCGGAGCGTCGTGAACAAAACAAAAAAGATCTGCAGCGCTGCAGTGACAAAGTCGTGCGAGGAAGGGCGCCCAGAATGGCCCTGGGCACCCCTGAGCAGTTATAATGAGCAACGACAAAAACCATTTTCCCTGGGGTCATCATGAAACAACAGTATGCACATGCCATGAGCCCGAGCACCCTGTCTGGGATGTATATGAATGCAACATACAGGCCAGGAAATGTGTGCGTGTCTCTTGTCCTGGCCATCAAGCAAAACGCTGTCAATAGTTGCAACACAAATATGTGCAAAGAATGCCATAAATCCCACACATGTTCGGTGCTCAGGCATGCAAAAAAATACGTGCATGCTACCCCAGAGGCTTTCAAACATTATGGTAAACATATGAATCCCTGTAAGAACAAGCCACGGGTGTCCACGTGACTAAAATACCCTTAGCTGCAATGAGCGTCGCAGACGCTTTTCTATGAAGAGCGTCTCAAACGGCGCGGGGCAGGTTCTCGCGGTGTTGTACGCGGCCTTATATGCGGTGTCGGTCACCCCCCACAGGACCACCTAGCCTGTGGTTTAAGCGTCTGCCTTCAAAAAGCAGGCGGTCGGCGGTTCGAATCCCGGTTTTTCGGAACATGGTTTATGAGCTGACGGCGGGTCAAGTAGGTACAGG
>JAABUK010006004.1_pt1 | contig 18425 bp, 13 predicted proteins | sample 5559141 | NCBI WGS metagenome assembly JAABUK01 (sample SAMN10711869, study PRJNA513367) | rock metagenome | isolation source: Antarctica rocks | place: Antarctica: Victoria Land, Pudding Butte nord | collected 2016-01-03 | reverse complement strand
ACCCTTTGTAATTAAGATTGTAGTTATCAACATTTTTAATTTATTAACAAAGAAAAAGAACCAAAAAGAAAGATAGTAATATTAATATTATTGTAATGTATAAATGAATACTGCAAATCTAAAGGCACGGTGGTCGGGGAGTGTTGTCACCTTCAACTGAAGTAGGCCTGCTGAGCACCCCGACGCTGAGGCTCAACAGCGTGTTGCAGGTCACAAGACCTGCAACGGCACCAAAAAAATGTATGTGTATCTTTTTGAACCATTGCTGCCCGGTAAAGGATGGGTAAAGGGCAGCCTGTTTTCATTGGTTCCCTGGTTAATCAATGGCTGTATCGTACTGCCGTTGCTGGACCAGGGCTTTATAGGAGTTCATCAGTTAACAACCGCCGGAATGATTTATTTCTTTATTGCCAATTGGATGTTTGGGTTGGTGCTTGGGGTTGTGTATGAAAGTTTATCTAAAAAGACAACCGAAGTAATTTGATTTCGGGGATAATAACAGTGTTCTTTAAAAATAAAATAATGATTAAACTATTGCTTTGCCTTTTGCTTTCCACCGCACACATACCATCTTTCATCGCTCCCTTTTTGGCCGGGCTTTTTCATTTAATAAACAGCTTTTTGCTAATATTAATATGTTATGAATTAATTTTCTTTAACATTTATAAAAAATGTTTTTAACTCCTTATTATAAAAAACCTTAATAGCTTTAAAACCATTTGAAATTTTATTTCGTTTTGATAATCAACAATAACTTACGAAAAAAGACAGGCAATTAGATTAACCAGTATGAGTAACAGCAATGTGACCTGGCAAAATTTATCTTTTACCAACAAAATAAAAGGATATTTTACATTATCCTTACTATTTCTATTCATTATCTTTTATGCAATTCATAAAAGCAATAATTCCTTTATTGACACTGGTAAATCAGTAGAGCATACAAATCAGGTTTTATTGCAAAATCAGAGGATATTTAATTATTCATACGACTTTGGCAAGGCTGTCAGGGTTTATTTCATTTCCGGAAAGAAGAATATCTGCAACATTTTTACAAGTCAGCGTCAATACTTCCGGGCGCTGTTATCAAATTAAAAATATTAACTGCCGACAATGCATTGCAGCAGGCGAGGATAGCTCTGATGGATACAATAATCACAGATTATATTGAATTTGGGAAAAAGCTTATTGCATTAAGAAGACAAAAAGGCGATGAAGCAGTAAATGAGTTAGTTGAGACTGATTTTGGGGAAAATTTTATGGAGCATTTAAACGTAGTCGTTGACGAAATTGATAACGAAGAAACCAGGCTTTTGGCAATAAGAAAAGTGACTAACGAAAAAAGCATCAGTAATTTTTCAAAGCTACTTGTTGTATTGGAGGTTTTAATTGTATCACTTTTGATTGTGGGCTTTAGAGTTATTTCCAATAACACAACCAAAAGAAACAAAGCGGAGTCTGATTTAAAAAGGAACAATTATTTTATAAGTAGTATTATAAACAATTCTCACAATCCAATTTCTATTAGAGACCGTTCCGGTAAATATATCTTAGCTAATAATCCTTTCTCAAAAATATTCAATGTAGGAGTAGACGAAATAATCGGTAAAAGGTATAACGACCTTTACGCGAAAGAAGTTACAGATTTAATAGAAGAAACAGACGCGGAAATTCTCGGTTCTAAAAATACGGTAATAAAAGAATATCATCTTTCATTACATGATGGAACACATTTTTATTCTTCTGCCAGTTTTCCTCTTTTTGATGAAAGTAATAATATCTATGCAATAGCTTCAATATTAACAGACTTCACTTTAATTAACAAAGGGAAGGAAGCCCTTAACAGAAGCAATAAAACTTTGCAGCAGTTTCTAAACAGTTTGCAGGAGTTAATGGATACGTCTCTTGATGTAATATGCATTATAGATGAAGAAGGACGTTTTACACAGCTTGGTTCAGCCTGTGAAAGGATTTTAGGGTATACAGCAGAAGAGCTTACTGGTCGGAAATATATAGATTTTGTGCATAAAGACGATGTTGAAAAAACCAATGAAGCTGCTGCGAAGATAATGTCAGGTGCCCGCTACAACGATTTTGAAAACCGCTATTGTAAAAAAGATGGTAAACATGTTCCGTTAATATGGGTGGCAATATGGTCGGAAGATGAAAGATTAATGTATTGTATCGCCAGGGATGGTACAGAAAAGAAACAAACGCTAAAACAATTAAAAGAAAGTGGGGCAAGTTTGACAAATGCTCAAAAAATTGCCAGGTTAGGAAGTTGGGAAGTAGATTTACAAAAAGGTTTGGTATATGGCTCGGATGAATTTTATGTGATTATAGGCAAAACAAAAGAACAACTTGGAAATTCTATAGAGCAATTTCTTAACATTCCCCATCCTGAGGATAGAGCAGCTTTAAGAAAAGCTTTTGAGATTACAATCCATGAAAAAAGTCCTTCGGCTGTTGAATTTCGTATCATCCACCCGAATGGTACTTTATTAAATGTTCATTGCATAGCTGAGATAATAGTTGGCGAAGATGATAAACCGAAATGGTTAAAAGGCACAATGCAAGATATTACCTGGCGTAAAAAGCTGGAAGAAGAGCGGGAAGTGGTAATTGAGGAGCTGACGAAAAGCAATGCTGATTTAAAACAATTTTCATTTATTACTTCTCATAACTTCAGAGCTCCACTATCTAACATTACAGCCATTTTAAATTTACTCAATTATAATGATTTAGATAACGATAATAAGGAGTTATTGGAAATGCTAAAAACATCTTCACTTCAATTGAGTAAAACAATCGATGACCTTACAAATATGTTGGTAATTAAGAATAATGTAAATGAAGCAGCAGATACAATTAATTTTAAAGATATTTATAAGAAAATTGAAAAGGTATTATCATATACCTGGACTGAAGCCGGGGCATATATTGTTACTGATTTTAAAGTTCCATTCGTGAAATTTAATGCAGTTTATCTTGAAAGCATCTTAATTAATCTTGTTTCAAATGCTATAAACTATCGCTCTCGCGATAGAAGCCTGCTTATAACTATTAAAACAGGTACCAATACAGATGGGGCTACAACTTTAAGTATTTCAGATAATGGCAAGGGCATTGACCTAACGAGACATGGAAGTAAAATATTTGGATTATATCAACGTTTTCATGAGAATACCAAAGGAAATGGTTTAGGTTTATTTATTATTAAATCCCAGGTAGATTCGCTGGGGGGTAAAATAGAAGTAGAAAGTGAAGTAGATAAAGGAACAACATTTATTATAACATTTAAGGGTAAGTCTTTAACTGAAATTGGTCTGCAAACAAATGAGTTAGAATTTGCAGAGAATAAAACAGTTTAAAAGGCTTTGATAAATCAGGTATTATAGTGCCCAAGGGATAAAATTAGTGACTTTTAGCGTTTGTACTTTTTTATCCCTGTTTAGTATAACAGAATACAAATTAAAAAGCTTTACACCCAAGCTAAAATAATCTCTGGAATTCTTATATCTATAAAGTCCAACATTTTTACTGCTGGCAATGACTTGCCAGAACCTAAGTTGCCACCGGAAATACTTTTAAAAACTTCTCCTTTTGAAACAATTCAAAACTCTCAAAATCATCTTCTTTTTTCGAGATTCCAATTCGGCAGACGCTGTCCCCCGATTTGAAATCTTTGTTAATTTGGGTGATAGTGTCCCCCGGATTCCATTACTTACCGTTTTACTTTGTATAGCTGAACTTAATTGAGGGTACGCAGAGTAAAAAAGACAGTATCTTCTTAGCTCTCTCTCATTGGTATTTGAAACTCTGGTGATAGTTGGCTCAATAATTTATGTCCCATAAGCTGCACGGTCTTCACCTTTTTGCTCAAACTCCACAATATAAAATCCTATTAACCAATTACGAATAGTTAGCGAACGGTTAATAGCCTTAACTGCCTGTTGATGAAGTGCATTATGTGTTTGTTGTATGGATTGAATAAGAGAAGAAAACTTCATAACCAATTAGCTGGTTATTTAATGATAGGCTATGTAATTAGTTCAAACTTTTCACCGTTTTCAGGCTGTTTGCTCTGAAGAATTATTGAAGCACTTCAATTCATCAAATACAATATTAATTTTGAAAGGTTCATTATATCTTACTTCTTCCTCATGAATTTGTCCTTTAACATTTAATATTAGGAAAATTAAGTGTTATGTCGTAAAGGATTTAGGATTAGGGATGGTACTGAAGTCAATGATTTCCTACTTTCTAAATTTTTTCAAAAATCATTTCTAATACTATTCTAATGCTAATTTCCCTTTTAAATAAGAAAAGAATTAGAACTTGCTTTGTCAGTATTTATTACTTATGAAAATTAGTTTTAAATTATCCGTAAGTATTTTTCTAATTTTAATATTTTCAATATTTTTAAATACAGTTCTCTATTTTAAAAACGTTGCATATTCTCATGAAAATGAAAAATTAATTCTTGAGAATGATTCTGTTATCTCTGTAACTATTGAATTGAGAGATAGTATTCATAAAATTATTTCTAAAAACTCACATCCTTAATTTTTGCACTGAAGATAGATTTGATTAAGTGATGATTGAAAAAATTAAAAAGAGGAAAATGAATAGTGGCATAAACTTTATGATAGGTTAAATATGGCAGAAAAAAATTATACAGGATTAATACCTGAAAATGTAGAGGGTAAAGAAATTACAGCAGAAGCTTCTGTCTCATTCCAGGACACTAATGAAGCCCGTTCATTTTATACAACAGCTCGTCAAAAATTACTTTTCGTTCATAACTGGGGTAAAATAACCGGAAGTTTAAGTGCAGATTTCCAGTTAACGGATAATCAAGGTAAAGAGGTGGACAGACTAACGCAAAAGGGCGACCATTTCAGGATTGATATAGCAGGACCTGGCAGTGCTGCAGGAGAGGGATTTGATTGGGCATCTGTTGAAGATGTGAAAGAAATAAATGAAGGCGATATAGATAGTATCGCTATTAGGGTTCGTCCTGCAGCTAACCCGCAGACAGAAAATGAAAATGTAGCCCATTTTTTCTCGGAGAAATCGACAAGCACTTTTGTTATAACAAGAGAAGGGACAAAAGTTACAGCATCTATTTACGACCGTAATGTTCAAGCTAACCAGGAAACAAAATCAATTATTGATAAAGCACGAAATACATTGGTCGGATTAGGTGCAAAGCATGGATTTTCTAAGATTCAGTGGCAAGCTTTGGCGGAAGCTTTTGTAAAAAGAGAAGATGAATAATAAAAGAGCATTTACTTGTAAAATGCTCTTTTATATCTTAATAACCAACGCTTAATCTTTGCCTGTATCAAATGCACCTACGGGAAATGCACCGTTGGATCCGGGAGTTTTTTGCCTGCCATTTTCTAAAGGGCTGATATCATCATCAACAGCATTAGTATTGGTGTTCTCAACATCATCATTCTCCTTTAATGGCTCATTGTTTTGGTAATTGTTTCTTGAATTCTCGTATTTCCCGCTCTCGTTCAGTCCTCTCCGTTCGTCGTTGTTAACTACAGCATTATCTCTGTTGGTAGGATTTTTTTCGTCATTCATTTTTTTTAATTTTATGGTTGATGAAATTTGGTTGCTATAAATAATTGCTACTCTTGTAACTGCGCTATTTCTTTATGATTAATTCCCAATCATCCGGCTTGCTGATAATATGAAAACTCACATCGTATTTTATTTGAAATGATATTCAGAGTAAAAGTATCGTCTTTATTGCGCATAAGCAATGGTAGTTATTAATGCATTTGCATCTTGCCGTGAATCTAATCTTGTGTGCTGAACAACGACAGGCACATCAGAAATAATCACGCTTGAATAATCTGTCGCCACTGGAATTGGCTCAGGGTCTTTTAAATCATTAAAGCGAAAATGGCGCGTTCGTCGCGCAGGAACGGTTAGTTTGTATGGGCCAACCGTTTCCTTGTCTGAAAAGTAAATAGTGATTTCAACATGCGCATCTTTATCACCTGCATTTAATATGCAAGCTGCTTCATGACTGATAAAGTCACGTCCCGGTCCGTTACTCCATCCGGGAATATAACCTTCTGCAATCGCCCAAACTCTTTTACCGATTTCCATAGTAATAATTTTAAGTCAGTTGTGTAACTCATTTTGACTGTACTGCAACAAAACATCGTTTCTTTAAGCCCCTTCAGGGGTTTGGGGTTAAATCACTATTAAAGGCAGCCCAGTTTCTTTATCCATTCTTCTTTGCAAATAGCCCGGTGTTTCTTCCAATATTACTTCAAGCGTTGGATGTACAATGGCTTTCATTAAATGTCCTCCAATAGCATTGCCGTCAAACTTACCAAGCACTACATGTGCATGCACTTTAGAGTCATCTCCATATAAAGCAACATCACCCATCAGAGACAAAACTTCTGCCTGGTCAGGCACTTCTATTTTTTTATAATCTTTTATATCAAAATCAAAAAAACCTAACGTTGCATTTTTAAATGCTCCTATTGCCGTAAACCTGCAGCTTGATAACTTATGTTCATTAGCAAAAGTTTTTAAGCCTTGCATTACTTCATCCCCGCTGCTAAAAACCAGTGCATACATTGTTATATCCCCACTATTTAAAAGTTTGTATTTCATATTGTGTGTTTAGAATATTGTGTTGCTTTTGATGTTGCCTGTCTTCGCGCCAAAGTATAAGTGATAACTCCGGCTGCAATTATTCCAAGTGCTATCATAACTTTTCGTTTTCGTTTCGGATTTTTAAGGGTCATTCCATCTACATATTTCTTTTCAGGAAGCGCTCCTGTTTTTTCACCTTTTTGCTCATGCAACGCCATTTGTATCACCTGTGCTAAATGCATTCCTTTACGGTCTGTTTCCTGTTCTATCTGTTCACGGCAGCTAAATCCATCAGTTATGATGACTGTGTTCTTATCAGCCTTGCGAACGGCAGGCAATAACTTAAGTTCTCCTGCCTTTATAGATACGTCGTAATGCTCGCCTTTTTCATAACCAAAGTAGCCGGCCATACCACAACAGGTAGTTTGAAGCATTTCATAATCCAAACCCGTCTTTTTCAAAACAGCTTTTTCAGCATCCATTTTCATTATTGACTTATGGTGGCAGTGACCGTGAACAATTGCCTTTCTTTTTAATTGTGGAATTTTAAAATCAGGTGCTTTCTGTTCTAAAAATTCGCCCAGCGTAAATACCTGTTTTGTTAAGCGGTTTGCATTTTCATGATGGGGAAAAAGATTGGTTAGTTCATCTCTGAAGACAGCTACACAGCTTGGTTCAAGACCAACAATTGGAACTCCATTTTTTATATCGTCTTTTAATACATCCAGTATTTGCAGCAGCATTTTTTTTGCAGTGTCCAACATTCCAAAATCATACAACGGTCTACCGCAGCATAATGATTGTTTAGGAGTTACCACTTCAAAACCGGCGGCTTCCAGCACTTCAACTCCGGCTACAAGCGTTTGGGGCAGAAAATTGTTGTTGAAAGTATCAGCCCAGAGAATAACCTGTTTCCGGTTACCTGTTGCCGGTTGCCGGTTAGCAGTTTCCTGTTGCGAGTTGCCGGTTGTTTGCTGCTGGTCGCTTTCGCCTTCCACCTTATGCCTTATGCCTTTTGCCTTCTCCCTGTTTTCAAACCATTCTTTAAATGTTATCTCTGCATACTTTGGCATTTTACGTTGTTGCGCTATTCCTGCGAGAGCTTTTGTGATGGTACTTAGACCAGGGGTGTGCATGAAAAAGTTTACTACGGACGGCATCTTTGAAGCAATTTTTGACCACCAATAAATCCATCCGAATATGTATGCTGTACGCGGCCGCAACCTGCCTTCGTAATAATGAGATAAAAACTCTGATTTGTAGGTTGCCATGTCAACATTGACCGGGCAATCATGTTTGCAGCCTTTGCATGCCAGGCAGAGGTCTAACGACTCTTTTACATGCTCATCCTTCCAGCCTCCTTTTACCACATCTCCATGCAACATTTCATACAGCAACCTCGAACGTCCACGAGTGCTATGCATTTCTTCACGTGTTACCATATAGCTGGGGCACATGGTTCCACCTTCGTGTCTGCGACATTCACCAACACCCACACATTTAAGTGTGATCCGTTCCCAGCTAAATGCATCATCCGGGAATTTAAAATGGGTTTTTAACTGCGGAGGATTGTAATCTGTTCCTAATCTTAAGTCATTTGTCTGACCATACGTATCCACAATTTTTCCCGGGTTCATCCGCCATTCGGGATCCCATATTTCTTTAAATTCTTTAAAAGCCTGCACGAGTTCTTTTCCAAACATAATGTCCAATAAATCACCACGAGCCTGTCCATCGCCATGTTCACCGGAAAGAGAACCGCCATACTTTACCACCATGTGTGATGCCTCTACAGTAAATTTTTTATACTTTTCAATGCCATCTTCGGTTAAAAAATCAAAACCTACCCGGCAGTGAATACAGCCCTGTCCGAAGTGACCATAGATAGAAGGATAATAATCATACTTAGTAAAAAGGTCGCGAAGATCTTTTAAATAATCGCCTACTTGTTCTGGTGCTACCGCAGAATCTTCCCATCCCGGGCCGCCATTTGGTTCGCCCGGCACCCATGCAGTAGCGCCTAATCCGGACTCACGTACTTTCCAAAGTTTTTCTTCCTGTTCAGGTATATCAAATAAACTTGAAGTGGGAGTATTCTTTTTAGTTTTTAAATCTTCTATTAATGCCTTTGCTTTATTATCAGCTTCCTCTTTTGTATCGGCGCCAAATTCTACTAACAACCATGCATTGCCCTTAGGTAACAATGTAATATCCTTTACATTTAATCCCTTCCTGCGCATAAACTCTAACAGCTTATCATCCATGCCTTCAAGACCTATTGGCTTGTGGGGCAGAATATCCATAACAGCATAACCGGAATTGGGTAAATTGTCATACCCCAATACTAACAATGTTCTTGCTTTTGGTGCATGTAACAATTGTAAGGTTGCTTCTACAATAGTGACCAAAGTGCTTTCTGACCCTACCAATGCACGGGCAACATTAAAGCCTTTTTCCGGCAACAGTTCATCAAGGTTATATCCTGAAACACGGCGTGGTATTTTTGGATATTTCTCCCTTATTTTATCAGCATACTTATCCCGCAGGTCTCTCATCTTCTGGTAGATTTCCGCCTTTCGCCCTCCCTCTTTTATTATCTGGTCAAATTCTTCGTCTGATGTTTTACCTACCTTCATTTTTATACCATCATAAGTAACAATGGTTATCGATTCAGTATTATCAGATGTTCTTGCACCATTTCCCTGGAACTGCGCCATTACAGAATGCACACCACAGGAGTTGTTACCCAACATTCCGCCTAAGGTGCAGTGAGTGTGTGTGGCAGGGTCAGGGCCAAAAGTTAAACCTACCTGTTTTTCTGTTGCGTGCCGCATTTCATCCAACACTATTCCCGGTTGAACTGAAACCAGCTTCTTATCTTTATCAATATTTAAAATCTGGTTGTAGTACTTACTCATATCCACCAACACAGCCACATTGCAGCCCTGCCCCGCCAGGCTTGTACCGCCGCCACGATTTACTATAGGCGCTTTATGCTTGTGGCAAATGTTTATAATATTAATGATGTCATCTTCTGTTTTAGGCAATACAACACCAATTGGTATTTGCCGGTAATTTGATGCGTCTGTTGAATACAAGCCACGGCTGCCGTCATCAAAACGAACTTCACCGCTGACAGCTTTGCTCAAATCGTTTTCCAGCTCTTTTACATTTACTCCTATAGAATATTGTGTTTTAAAACGGGTATCTAATTTAGCTCCATTTTTCGTTGTACCTCCATAGCCATCTCCAACAATGGGTGGCTTTCCATTACCCTGAAGTATTACAACACCTTTCTTTCTTTCTTCTGTCTGCGGATTAGCAATCATAATAAAAATTATTTAAAGTTTAAATTTTTCTGCATCCTGGAACCTGAAATCGAAACCAAAGCCGGGTCGCGTTTCATCAGGTTTTATTACCCCATTTACCGGCAGAGGCACTCCATCAAAAAGCATTTTTTCAATACGCACGTGATCATGAAAATATTCTGAAATAAAAAACGAAGGCAAAGCAAGCGCAGCATGTAAATGCAGGGCAGGCGCACAATGTGAAGAGAAAGGCAACTGGTGTGCTTCTGCCAGAAATCCTGCTTTCAAAAAATTTGAAATACCACCGCATCTTGTTGCATCGGCCTGTAAAACATCCACTGCATCTGCGTGCAACATCGCTTCAAAATAAGGCACATTATATCCATACTCTCCTGCAGCAATGTTCATTTGTGCCGGAGCATGTTTACGAATAAAATGTAATCCTTCTAAATTATCTGATGACACAGGCTCCTCAAACCACATCACTCCATATTCGCCAAACTGCTTTGCTTTTTCAAGTGCCTGCTTTGCAGAATAAGCTCCATTTGCATCCACCATTAAATGTGCATCACCTATGGCTTCTCTTGCCTCCTGCACCCGTTGTACATCTTTTTCAGGGTGAGTTCCGATCTTCATTTTCATATAATGAATGCCCTCCTGCGCCCATCCTGAAAATTGGTTCTGGAGTTGTTGTTTATTGTAAGATGTAAAGCCGCCACTTCCATATATCAGCATTTCGTCTTTTACTTTGCCCAACAGTTGGCATAGCGAAACATCCAACAATTTTGCTTTTAAGTCCCACAAGGCATTATCAATAGCGGATATAGCCATCATAGTAATGCCGCAGGTACCGCTGTTACGGATTTGTTTAGTTAACAGAAGATTGATACCAGGAATGTCAAAAGCATTTTTACCAATTACCAAATCTTTTAAAGTCTTTTCGATAAAAAAAGCGATGGCTTCATTTGCATAGCTATAACCTATACCAGTTTTGCCACCTGCTTCTATATCAACCAGAATTAAAGTTGTGCTGTTCCATTCTGCAGTACCATCTGCTTCGGGTGCATCTGTCGGAATTTTATAAGCAAACACATGCAGCTTCTTAATAATTACGTCTTCATCCTGAAGAGAAGAAGAGCTATGTTTTACTGCATTGGTTACTGAAGGTTCCATAAAAGTTTCATAAGCCGCATTAAGGGGTTGTTATTAATCCCCTCCTTCAGAAGGGGTTTGGGGAGGTTTTTCATTTTTTAATGGAAGTATTCATCCAGTACATCCTTATATGTTTGCTTTACCATATCCCATGCTTTGCTGTCGCCTTTTACAATAGCTGATGTATAAGCTTTCATTTGTTTAAAGCTGATATGCGGCGGTGTCATGGGTACAGATGGGTCGGTGTAAGCTTCTACCAATACCGGTTTTTTTGCCTTAAAAGCAAAATCCAGTGCGTGGGGTACTTCTTTTGGGTCATCTACTTTTATGCCTTCGAGACCCAGCATCTTTGCATACTCGGCATAAGGAAAATCAGGAACATCCTGCGAAGCATTGTACCTTGGATCGCCTACCATTGCACGTTGCTCCCAGGTTACCATGTTCAAATCACGGTTATTTAAAACCAAAATCATCAGCCGCGGGTCCGACCATTCCTTCCAGTATTTAGCAATTGTTATCATACCATTCATACCGAGCATTTGAAAAGCGCCATCGCCAATCAAACAAATAGGCATTCTGTCGGGATAAGCAAATTTTGCAGCAATGGTATAAGGCATGCCGGGACACATGGTTGCAAGGTTTCCTGACAAGGAAGCTTTCATCCCTTTTCTTATTTTTAAATCCCGTGCAAACCATGCTGCCGTAGAGCCGGAGTCAGCAGAGAGTATGCAATTATCCGGCAATCGTTTTGACAGCTCCCAGAACACCTGCTGAGGATTTATGGGGTCTGCGCTATCCTTAGACCTTGCTTCCAGTACTTTCCACCAGCGGTCTACTTCTTTTTCAATATTTTTCTGCCAGCTTCTGTCTTTTTTCTTTTTTAAAAGCGGAATTAAAGCTTGTAATGTTTCTTTGGAATCGCCCTGCAAACAAACATCCATGGGGTAACGAATGCTTAGCATTTTACCGTCAATGTCTATCTGCACTCCTTTGGCTTGTCCTTCTTTTGGTAAATATTCGGAATAAGGAAAGCTTGAGCCAACCATTAGCAAAGTATCGCATTCAGTCATCAAATCCCAGCTTGGTTTGGTTCCTAATAAACCAATAGAACCCGTTACAAAAGGCAAGTCATCAGGCAATACCGCTTTTCCCAATAATGCTTTTGCAACACCGGCGCCTAAAAGTTGCGCAACTTCTATCACTTCATCGGCAGCTTCCAATGCACCTGCGCCTACCAGCATAGCCACTTTTTCACCCTTGTTTAAAATATGGGCTGCTCTTTGTAAATCTTCTGTTTTTGGTATTATAGAAGGCTTTTGATATCCGATACCTGAATGAATAGTTCCATGAGCTCTTTCAGGCTCCTCGTAATCTACTTCCTGTATATCATTTGGAAAAATGAGGCAGGTAACACAACGTTCTGCCTGGGCTATACGAAAAGCACGGTCGATAAGATGCCTTGTTTGCATAGGGTCGCTGCACATGTGTACATATTCGCCGGCAACATCTTTAAATAAAGAAATAAGATCTACCTCCTGCTGATAGTGACCACCCAATGCCTGTCGTGCCTGCTGTCCAACTATTGCGACTACGGGCTGGTGATCCATTTTTGCATCGTACAAACCGTTCAATAAATGAATAGCACCAGGGCCTGATGTAGCCATACAAACGCCAACTTCGCCTGTATACTTCGCATGGGCACAAGCCATAAAAGCTGCCATTTCTTCGTGGCGTACCTGTACAAAATCTATTAAACAGTCAGCCCGGTTCAGAGCTCCCATAAAACCATTAATCCCATCACCGGGAAACCCGAAAATTCTTTTTATTCCCCATTTTGAAATTCTTTCAATTGTAAAATCAGCAACGGACGTAGCCATAGCAGTATATTTTTTAGTGAAGAAATACTTTTTTACAGATATTGGTGAAGGAGCCTGATGCCTTTTAGCCTAAGGCATCAGGCTCTTAACTAAGCGAAACATCGGATTTTAACATTCAATGAGCAATGTTCAATGCTCAAAATTCAATCAATGTCATTTACCTTAAGCTCGTACCCGTCACTACGAGTGACCACCCTTTTGCAGTCCAAAAGGAAGAAATGAAAATGACGTTAAATGGTCAAATCTGAAAACTAAATTATAACGTTCATCATCGCGAGGTACGAAGCAATCCGCTGCACAAAGAGCAGGTTGATTAATTGGCGGGACTGCTTCACAAGCTGCGCAAGGTTCGCAATGACGAACAATGATTAATGTTTTGTAGCAGAAAAACATCATCAAGTCGTCGTTGCGAGGAACGAAGCAATCTGCTCTTTAAATTGAAAAGTCTGTTTATTTTGTCATCGGATTGCTTCGTCGTTCCTCCTGCCAATGACGAACGGCGGTTAACGTCATTGAACATTCTTATTTTATATTTTTTCTTAAATTAATGTCATTGTAATAACAGTATTAACTCAAACATTACACCATGAGGCACCAATCCCCATATTTCTAATCACAATCTAATTTGATTCAGATTTATGTATCCGGCACCCAGCTTGTGTGTTACTTTATACAATTAAAACGCTGTAAAAACCGCTAAAGCCATCAGGTTCACGATTAGTATTGCAGATGTCCTCCAGCCACATTTTGTCATCCACAAAAAATTTGTAGTGATATTTACCCTTTGGAAGCATAGGAATTTGAATCTTCCACACCCCGTCTTTATCCTTACTTAAAAGCGGTACATCCTGCGACCAATGGTTAAAACTGCCGGCGAGGGAAACCTGGCGGACACCCTCTATAGATATCTGGTTTTCATAATCGCTTTGAAGACAAAATTCTATCGTCTTTTTGCCTGCATCGATATAAGGTGAGATATGTTTCATCATAGTTTTATTTAAAAAGGCTTAAGAAGCGTTTAAAAATGAAATCTGCTTATGCATTTTACCTCATCCTCGTTCCTTCTCCTTAAGGAGAAGGATGCCTCTGTGCATCATCTTTATTAAATTTCCATTTCAAGAATTTTAAAGCATTCGTACCCGAACTTTCGATTAATATTCGCACGCTCAATCATTTTCTATTGCTACTGTAAAATTTTTATTTTCCCAATTGTTGGCTTCCTTCCAGAAAAATGTAAATGCAATATTCTTACTGTTTTTGTTTTCAATTTGTATATCTCCTGCAAATACGCCAAGCCCTGTATCTTTTGTAAGCGTTTCTTTTGTGGTTTGCCAGTCATCATCCGACCAGTGTATCACTGCTTCCGCCATTACTTCAATGCGTAATTTTTTGTTTGCAGAAGTTGTTTTGCATTCATTATTAAAACGCCAGACAGTATATAAGGAAACAGTTTTTTGTTTAAGATAACGCTCCTGCGTTTGGGGAGGCATGTCAAAAACTTTTTTGTCTTGTATCGAAGCACATAATTTTATGTATTCAGCATGTGCCCAGGTAAGCGGCATGGCGGAACCGGAAGGTCTGCCTAAGAATAAATTTTTTTCAGGAATATCATTCGTATCCCATATCTGTTCAGGCAGCAGTCCATTGTTAGTAAAGGCATCCATTGCTTTTAATAAATTCTTAGCCTCATCTATATTTCCTGCTGCTATTTCGTAATGGGCTCTTTCACCTGTCAGCAGTGGCCATGCACGTCCTATTCCCGCTCCTGTGTAAGGATTTCCATCACTGTCTTCACCATATCCGTCATTGTTATAGCGATGCCAGCAAGGCCCGTTTGGTGTTTCTACTTTAAGTTTTGCATCAATAACTTTTATGGTGTTCAGCATTTTAGGGTCGTGTGCAGAACGCAAACCAAATCTTACTAATGCTAATGCATCAACACACACCAATTCATTAAGAAGCGTTTCGCCTTCACCCTCTTTATGATTTTTTAAGTTGATATATCTATCTCCCAGTTCAGAAGCTGGTATGTTATAATAAGGATTGATGCGGATATAATATCCATCCACGCCTGTTTCTTTTGCAAGCGAAGTGTTTGTTACATACGTCCATGTTTCAATATTATCATTCCAGTAATCTGCTGTTTCCCGGTAATAGGTTGCTATCTCTTGTTCATGGTTTGCATCTGCAAGGTCTGCAGCAGCAAGCAGTCCTGCAATTTCAGCAGCAATGGTAAATGCTGAAAACCCTTTTTCTTCTTCCCACCTGTCTTGCCGGGTATAGGGACCATTTATGATTAAATAGGAAATTGCTTTTTTTATAATGGGCCAGTACCTTGCCATTCTGTCTTCTTCAATAGCATTGTGCCGGTTACACTTATCCAACAATAAAAGAGGCAAAGCTGTCTGGTCCATCTGGATTCCTTTCCAATATGCATCTCCTGCAAGCCACATATTTTGGGGCCAACTACCATCGGCTTTTTGTGTTGACATTAAATAATTCACAATCCGCAAAGCATCATTTTTAGTCTGCAGTGCAATAAAACCGCCGGCGCTTTCTGCCAAATCCCGGGGCCATACCAAATGATACCCGCCTATATCATTATCACCTTTCGCCTCTCCCCAGGGTATAGACAGGCTGGCGATAATGCCTCCGGGAAAAGTTTTAGCTTCACTCATCCGCAGTACGGCTGCACTTACTTTGACGTGTTTTCCTTTTATATCCAGCAAAGATTGCAGCCAATTTTCCCATTCTTCCATATACCATTTCTTCGCTGACTCAAACCCGTCTAAAATACTGCTCCAGGCATAATTTGCTGCTTCTGTCGGCGTTCTGCCAAAGCCTAAAGCAAGTACAAAATCTCCGTTTTTTGATATGTCTATTTCACCTGTCAACGCAATATTTCCATTATCAGCATTTGTATACTCCCATGTCATATTTTTATGTTGATGCAAATCTGTCCAGCCGTCAGATACACCTGTATATCCTGCTGAACGTTTAAGCCATTTAGCGCTGCAGGCGAGCGCCAATGACAAAACATCACTTTGCGCAAACAACATTGGGATACCTTTGTATTCTCCCGTCCATCCTGTATTATCGCCGCCCTGGTTGTTGAGATGCGGTGCAAGCAAAACATATAATTTGTACGAAGATTTCCCATCTGACTTAAAACTAACCTTTTGTAAAAGCGTATTTCGGAACGGATCCGCTATAATTTCTTTAGTAATCTCATATTTTTCTTCGATACAAGTGTTTGTAATATGATAAGCAGGTATCCCATCCTTTATCATATTTATTTCATGGTGTGTGTCTTTTTTTTCTTCTGAGAAAAAATCTTTTCCGTCTGCAACAAGAAAGCCCATATCTCTAACGCATGCAATGTCTTCTCTTGGATAATATACTTCGTTTACTATGCCGTGGCCTAATGTAAAAACAATTCCGGAAGCCGCATTGATAGCTTTGCCGATGCCTGACTTACCGCTAAATGTCCAGTTGGCTTTGTCTCCAGGCGCACCGGGTGCGTTTGTCTTTACAGTTTTCATTTATTATATTTTTATAAGTACAAGCGTGTATATCTCCATTTATATTTTAGATATGTGCCTTATTGTAAGAATGATTTCTAAGGTTCAATGAACAGTTGAAACAGCATTTATTTTTTTAGCTATTTCATAGTTGATATTTTAAATTGAACTTTTTGGTTTTAATACAACTATTCATGTGGCTAATTCATCAGACGCATCGGTTGATATTTGTTTATTTAATAATCTTTTTGAAAGTATTTCTTCAGTCACTTTAGCCATGTCATCAAATTTTACGGTTCCTGTATACTTACAATCATTGATAAAGATTGCGGGGGTATTTTTTATGCCGCACCGCATGCCGCTTTCAATATCATCGTTTATTTTTCTTTTTACATCCTCTTTTTGCAAATCCTCATTCAATTGTTCTATAGAAACAGCATGGTTTTTTTGAAGCAGCCGTAAAATGCCGCCTAATCCATATTCGAGGTATTCCTGGCATTCAAAAATTAAATCATGTGCCTGTATAAACTTATTTTGTAATGCACATGCCTCAACAACAAGGGCAGCCAATAATGCAGAGGGATGCATACGTATAAAAGGAAAATTTCTATATACAACACAAATTTCTTCTTTATAATATTCACGTAAGGTTGTCAGTTCTTTAAAAGCCTCCCCGCAATATTCGCACTCATAATCCTCATACACTATTAGAGTTATTTCAGCATTTGTATCGCCAAGAAAGTGGTCGGATTTATTTATGGGGGAGAGCAGCATATACAAAAATTGAGAAGAGAAAATTTGGATATTCATTAAATATTTTCAGTCGCATTTTCTGTTGAACCTGCAATGCATTTCATGTTATTTAAATCTGTCAATCCTCAGTAAGTTACACTGCTTTTACCTGCTTTACAACAAGAATTGATAATTCTAATCGTAATCTAATCTCCTATATAAATAATTCTTAAAAACATTCATCACACTATTTTCTTGTCTTTAAAAAGGCTATCAATTCATTCAATTCGTTACTTTTTAAAGACTGACCATAAGCAGGCATTTCATCTCCGCCGTTGATGATGCGAATCTGCATTTCCTGCTCTGATAATCTTCTTGCGACGTGGGTAAGGTCTGGTCCTTTCAATCCGCCATATTCATCAATTTTATGACAATACAAGCAACCTTTATCATAAAACAACCCGCTTCCTGCCAGCACTGATGTTTCTGATGATTTCACCACTGATGCAGGCAGTTTTTTTGTGTCAAAATGAGGCGACCATGCTGCTGTGTTGCCCACTACCAGCAGCGACCCTACAATAATCACTACAGCAACGGAACCGACAATTGCCCAGGGTCGTCTTATCGGGCTCCGTTCTCCTTTATTTGATATGAAAGGCAGGGAAAATAACAGCCCGATAACGATGATGGGTCCGACAAACATGACGTAAGATTCTATAGCGGGCGGCATGAGTGCAAACAAGGCATAAATCCACAAAAGGTACCAGTCGGGCGAGGGAGTGGTATACACCAATGACGGGTCGGGCTGTTTACCTAAAGCAGGTGCACCAACTATTGCTGCAAGCAATATAATCAAAAGCAAAGTGCCGACACCAAACAGAACGTCACGCCAGGCAGCATAGGGCCAGAAAGGAATGCCTTCTGATTTCAACATATTCTGATACCATTTCCGGTAAGTTCGCGGGTCTACCACCTGACCTGCTTTTGGCGGTTCCGATATTCCGTTTCTTATAACAAGGTATAAATGAAATGAAACAAAAAGAAGGATAAGCCCGGGAAATAAAAAAACATGATAAGCAAAAAAACGGCTTAAGGATTGCCCGCCCAAAGTGTCTCCGCCAATTAATAATCTTGCTATATATTTTCCTATCAAAGGTATTCTGCCTAACTGTTCTGCAGCCACCACCCCCGACCACACACCATTG
>JAABUK010006003.1_pt1 | contig 18427 bp, 18 predicted proteins | sample 5559141 | NCBI WGS metagenome assembly JAABUK01 (sample SAMN10711869, study PRJNA513367) | rock metagenome | isolation source: Antarctica rocks | place: Antarctica: Victoria Land, Pudding Butte nord | collected 2016-01-03 | reverse complement strand
ACACTCCAAACGCGACATCAGGAGCGGCAGACCATGGCAGTGATCAACGCAGTCGGCCGGCCGGTGAAAACCTCAACCCGCCGGTGGCATCATCTCGATACGGACCTGCTGGCAAATCAGCAGCCGGTTCTTTATCGCGACCTGGAATGCGGGATCGTCGGCTCGATCGCGGCCTTAATCGCCGGTGTGGGCGTCGAAATCAACTCGTCCGTCGAGGGCAAGAAACTCCTCGCCGCGTTCACCGGGACGCCCGCCCTGCATCAGTATTGCGACGCAGTCAACGCCCAACGAACAGCCCGGCTCATCGAGCCCCGTCACCTCTACGGCGTCACACTGCTGCGAGTCCTCGGCGGGCACCCGGATACCGGATACATGGCGGACTACCACGACCCCGCGAAAAGGGATGAGCTACGGGATCCGCACTTACCAGCGGGTCTCGACCGGGCGACTTGCGGGGACGGACACCGCGCCACGGCAAAGGGTCGTCCAGCCTTGAAAGTTAAATGCGGAGCTACCTGGAGGGCGTATGGGATCGGCTCAGAGTCTGCGAATGATTCGCGTTTCGTTGGTCTCGGGAACGCGCTCCTTCGGGATCGTGACGCGGCGTTATCTTGTCGGGGACTGGGCTCCTTCAAGCCCGCGATCGCGCTCGAACTTCTCTGGACCCTCTCGGAGACATCCTCATCGGGCTGTTGAGGGCCATTTCTCCCTGAAATTCCCTCTCTTACGTCGCTCCCGCCGCTGCGGCGCGCAGAGCCGCCGCGCGGAGCAGGTTGTGAGCCAATCCGTGCCACAAGGCGATCGCCTTGACCTTGGCCAAGCCACGGACCAGCAGTCGGAGCAACCCGCGACCCCGCGCCTGCGCGTTCACGCATTCGGCCGTCGACGCCCGTTCCTTGTAGATCGCCTTGGCCTGCTCCGTCCCCATCCGCTCCCGCCACGCCGCAACCGCCGCGCTGTCGCCTGGCTTGGGGGCGTGTCGGTCCACCCGGGGGTCCTTGGGCTTGGGCACCGGGGCATAGACGGTGCAACCCATCGCCGGGCCGCTGACCGCCTCGATCTGATCGTGCCGCGCGAACCCGCCGTCGACCAGGACCTCGCCCGGCACCGTCCCGTATCGCTCCTTCACTTGCTCCACCATCGGCACCATCTGGCCCGCGTCGCTGCCCGTCGTCTCCACATCCACCCCAACGACCACCTGACTGTCCGTCGCCGTGGAGGACTGGAAGTTGTACGCCGGCCGGAATCCCCCGTCGGCCATCTTCATCACCGTGGCCTCCGGGTCGGTCGTCGAGCACCGCGCTTTCTCTTTCTCCCCGGCCTTCTTCTTGGCCTCCAGTTCCGGCAACCGTTCCAACGCCGCCTTGATCCGCTCGGTCCGCTCCCGGGCGGCCCGCTCCCGGGCTCCCCTCTGGCGGCGATCCGAGGCCGCCGGGTCTTCTTCCACCTCCGCCCGCAACGCCGCGACCTGCGCCTCGGCCTGCGCCAGCGCCTCCTCCAATGTCGGCCGGCGGCGGAACGAAGCGGCCCCGGCGGAGGCGCGGACCCGCATCCCGTCCTGTGCGACCCGGTTCAGATCGACCAAACCCTCGGTCACCAGCGCGGCCACACTCTTGGACAAGAGGTCGTCAAGCAATTCGCCATGGTCGGTGCGGAAGTCGGCGATAGTGTGGTAGTTCGTGGACACGTCGCCGACGATCCATTGGAAGGCGGCGTGGTCCCGGCAAAGCCCGTCCAGTTGCCGGGCGCTGCCGATGCCCTCGACCGTGGCGTAGAGCCACAGCGCCATGAGGATCTTGGGGTCGATGGGGGCGCGCCCGGGCCTCCCCTCGACGGCCTTGATGCGATCGTACAAGGAGTCGAGGTCGAGCCCCTCGACGTAGTCCCAGACGAGGCGGGCGGGATGATCGGCGGGGATCAGTGCGTCGAGCGGCGCGGCCCGGAAGACGATCTGCTGACGGTTGGCCGTCCGGAGCCGCGGCCGACCTCGCCCCGGGTCGGTGACCCTGGCTTCGGCGGGTCGATCGCCAGCCACCTCGAAGAGCATGGGGTCGGACAGAGGGCGTTTGCGGCTCGGTGATGTGCTCATAGGACCATTATAACAATGAAATTCGCACTTGAAGACGGGAATCGGGCCGGGCCGAGATTGTTTCACAAACTCTCAGGGCGGCGGGGCGCGATGCGGGTCCGAGGGCTCGCGTCGTCCGTCCCCGACCGGTATCGGATCCCGCCCGGTGTGGTTATGATTGGATGCTCTTTGATGAGTGAGAGTCCAACCGAGGTCATGATCTTGAGATCGATGGGCCGACGGCGGCCCTCCGGATAAACCCGATCGTCCCTTGCCCCGGACTCCGGAGAAACCACCAACCGCCGCGGACCGCGTCCCATGATCAAGCTCGAACAACTCCAGCCCAACGCCGCCGTCCGGGGCATCGTCCCCGACGCCCTGGTCGCCGTCATCAGCGTCCCGTGGTTCGGCTCCCAGGCCCTGGAGCTGACCTACAAGACCCCCGCCGGCAAGGTCGCCAACGAGCTGCTGCTCTACCGCCACGACGAGCCTCGCCTCGAACTCGCCGAGCTGGGCCGACCCTGGGGCTTCGACGGCGACGGCGCACTGTTCCGGCTCGTCTCCGAGGCCCAGAGAATCCGCCTGGCCCACCTCTTCGACCCCGTCCTGGCCGTCCATACCTCCGTCGTCGACCCCCTCCCCCACCAGATCACCGCCGTCTACGAGTCCATGCTCCCGCGCCAGCCGCTCCACTTCCTCCTCGCCGACGACCCGGGCGCCGGCAAGACCATCATGGCCGGACTGCTCATCAAGGAGTTGATCGCCCGCGGCGACCTCCGCCGCTGCCTCATCGTCTGCCCCGGCAGCCTCGCCGAGCATCGGCGGCGAGATCAGGCAGAGTGACGGCCCGTCAACACCACGACTTGGTCCATAGTTTATGATACAGCCTAGTTGCGGTGAAACATCCAGCAGGCCCGGACCGCACCCAATGGAACGCACGTCGTGACGCCGGTCGGCGCCGCGACCCGATCCGAAGGCGGCGATATGTCTCAGCGAATCCTTCCCTTACAGTTCCCAGCCGGCCCGGTCCTACCTCGCGAGAAACGCGGGGCCGTCTTCACGCGGCCCTGGGTGGTCGACCTCGTACTCGGCCTGGCCGGTTATATCGAGGACGCGAACCTCGTCGACGTCCTCGCGATCGAGCCCGCCGCCGGCGATGGCGCCTTTCTCGTCGCGATGGCTCGACGTCTCGTCGGCTCCTGCCGACGGCATGGCCGTCCCGTGGCGGACTGCGCCGGCTCGCTCCTCGCGTACGAGCTGGACGACATCAGCGCGGAGGCAGCGCGGGTGGCGGTCGCGGACGCGGTCACAGGGATGGGCATCTCTCGACGGGACGCGGACGAGCTGGCACGGGGGTGGGTCCGGACCGGGGATTACCTCCTCGAGGCCGGCCGGCTCCCCGGCGCCACCTTCGTGGTCGGCAACCCTCCGTATGTCCGGCTGGAAGACATGGACCCCGAGGTAGTCGACCTCTACCGCTCGACCTACCCGACGATGCGGGGCCGCGCCGACCTCTACGTTGGGTTCTTCGAGGCGGCTTTGCGTCAACTCGACCCCGGCGGTGTCTGCGCCTTCATCTGCGCGGACCGGTGGATGCTGAACGCCTACGGAGCCGAACTCCGCGGTTTCGTGACGTCCGGCTTCGGGGTGCGGGCCGTGGTCGAGATGCACAACGCGGCGGCCTTCGACTCGGACGTGAGCGCGTATCCGGCGGTCACGGTCATCCGCCGTGCATCCCAGGGCCGGGCCGTCGTCGCCAGCGCCTCCATCAACGCCGAGAAGGCTGGGGCGGCGGCGATCCTTGATGCCCTCTCGGCAGCCCGGCGCGGCGAGCCCGCGGCCTGTCCGGGCCTGTCCGCGGCTGGGGTTGATTCCTGGTTCTCCGGCACCTCCCCCTGGCCGTGCGGCTCCCCCGAGCGCCTAGCGTTGCTGAAGGATCTGGAGGCGCGGTTCCCGACCCTGGAGTCCGACGCCACCGCCACGAGGGTGGGGATCGGGGTGGCAACCGGGTTGGACGAGGTCTACATCACCGCCGATGCCAGCTTGGTCGAGCCGGGAAGGCTTATCCCGCTGGCGCTGCCGGCGGACATCCGCGGCGGGACCCTGAAATGGTCGGGCCGCTACCTCGTGAACCCATGGGGTCCCGATGGCCTGGTCGACTTAGAAGAGTTCCCGCGGCTACGGGAATACCTCCTCAGGAACGCCAGTCGGCTCCGGGAACGAAACACCGCCAAGCGTAATCCTCACGGCTGGTTCCGCACGATCGACCGCGTTAACCTCGACCTCACGGGGCGTCGCAAGCTATATCTCCCTGACATCAAGGGACGGATCCACCCCGTCCTGGACGAGGGCGAGACCTATCCCCACCACAACCTCTACTGGGTCACTTCCGACGAGTGGGACCTGGAGGTGCTAGGGGCGCTGCTGATGTCGGACGTCGGCCAGTTCTTCGTCGAGTCCTACGGGGTTCGGATGCGGGGCGGCTACTTGCGGTTCCAGGCCCAGTACCTCCGCCGCATCCGCGTCCCCCGCCCGGCCGATGTTCCGGCCGATCAGGCCCGCCGGCTCGTTACCGCCTTCCGGGCCCGCGACTCCGCGGCGGCCACCCTGATCGCGGGCGAGGTGTATGGGATCGGTGCCATCCCGGCGGAGGCGCAACATGGATCTTGACGCCCGCCTCCAGGACGCGGTGCAGCACTTTTGGGACGCCCGGGCCCGGCAGAAGAAGAAGCAGGAGGACTCCGGCCGCATCGATGCCGGGACCCGCGGGGCCGTCACGGGTGGGACCCAGATGGGCGCCCTCGAAGTGCTCGTGACGGACGTCCTCGTCGAAGCCGGGCTCGACCAGCTCGACATCAGGAGCCGGACCGCGTTGGAATTACCCGGCTACTATCGCCCCGAAAAGAAGTGGGATTTGATCGTGGTAAGCTGCGGGCAGCTCGTGGCCGTGGTCGAGTTCAAGAGCCAGGTCGGGCCGTCGTTCGGGAACAACTTCAATAACCGCACGGAGGAGGCCATCGGCAGCGCCTCGGACCTCTGGGTGGCATTCCGAGAAGGGCGGTTCGGGAACGCGCCGGCGCCCTTCCTGGGATACTTGTTCGTGCTGGAGGACTGCCCCGAGGTCAAGAAGCCGGTGCGGATTGCGGAGCCGGTCTTCAAAGTCGACCCCGAGTTCCGACTGTCCTCCTACAGCCAGCGGTACGAGCTTTTCCAGCGACGCCTGGTGCTGGAGCGCCTCTACACGGCTGCGTCCCTGATCCTGGCGACGCCCGAGACTCCCACGCGCATCACGCAGCCGGCAGAGGACCTCACATTCCGCCGGTTCGTAGCGGCCATCCGGGGCCACACAACGACATTCTTGGGGAGTCAACCCTAAGGCCGGGGAACGGGAGTTGTTCGTCTTCCTCACCGCCAACCAGACCCGCCTGCCCTACCTCGACGAGGCCGTCCGCAAGTATCTCGCCTGGGACTCCATCCTCGCCAATGAGGTCATCGCCCACCTCACCGGAATCGTCGGCGCCAAGGTCACCATCACCCTCGAAGTCCAGGCCGAGATCCCCTCGGGAGCCTCCGACCACGTCGTCCGCACAGTCACCGAGAACAGCCGGACCTTGAAGTTCACCAGTCAGGGCTTCGAGGCCGACCGAGCATCCCGACCCCGCCTGGTTCTCCGCCGAACGGCCCGGGCCCAAACCACGTCCCGGCCCCCTCGCCGGCCCGTCCATCGCCCCCATCGCACGGTCCCAACGCTCCCGATCCCACTCCGGGTGCCGCTTCGCGAACTCGGGGAACGGGTCGCGGAAGATCCCCGCCCGGATCAGCGCCGCCCTCACCGCCTTCACGATCTCCGCGTCGCTCGGCATCCCCCGCCCCCAGCCCGTCCCCGACGCCAACCCCGGGCGACCGGGGTCGCTCACCGCCGACCACGCCGCCGCCACGCCCAACTTCAGGGCCTCCCCGGGACAGGACGGACGGAATGGCGAGCCAGCCGACATCGACCCGACCGAGGCCGGGCCCGGGCCGTGCAGGTATACCTTGATCCGTGCGTTGGCCCGGTCCTCGTCCTCCTGAGTCAGGAAACGCCACAAACGACCCCGAATCAGGTACATGAACAGCCCCGCCGGGTTCTCCTTGCCGATCGCCAACGCGTGCTCGGCCGCCCCCAAGAACCGCAGACGGTCCGCCTCGCTTTGACCGATCAGCTTCTTCTTGATCGCCTGGCCCAGCAGCTCGAACAGCCGTCCGTTGTCCTTGAGGTCCTCCAGGCGAACGTCCTCCAGCCGGGGCCGGGGCAAGACCGTCGGGGCCGGCCCGGGGCCCGAGGGCTTCGGGGTCGTTGCGGGGATCGCCGGGGCCGCCATCGGGGCTGGAAGGATCGTCGGGGTCGTAACCGGTCGTCCAGGGTCCGCCATGGGCACCGCCGCCGAGGGCCGGCTCGGAGTGGGCGAGATCGAGATCGGGCCGGGCCCGGCCGAGGCGAAGCTGGTCGAGACGGCCGGGGCGGGTGGGGTGACGATCACCACCATCGGGGCTAGTCGGGGCGTTTCCGTTCCCGAGTCCTTGAGCCGAACCCCAGCGGGTCCGCCGGAGGCGGGGTTCTGGTCTTGAATTTCCTCCTCTCGGAGAGGATTGCGGTCATTAAGAGGGGGGTGCGGAACGCGCCACGAGGACGGGTGGAGGGGGTGCGGGACGCGCGATCGGTTGGACAGGTTGGTTCCAGCATAGGTTGATGCGATAGGCCCGCCCCCAGCGGTTCATGGCCCGTTGGCGGTTGTCGCCCTCGACGATGAGCCAGCCGAGGTCGACGAGTTGGTTGCGTGCGGCGACGACCTGGCGTCCTCCGACACGAAAGGCTGTGACGATCCATGAGGTCTTGAGCCGCCCCCAGCCGTCGGGCAGTCCGCCCCGGCTGGAGAGGCAGCGGAAGAGGGCCCCCAGGGCGACGGCGATCACGGCGGGGGTGGCCCCCAGGGTCAGGACACGGAGGAGGGTCCTGGGGAGGACGATCGAGCCCTTGCCGCGGCCGATGGTGTCGGCGAAGGGCCCGAGCAGGTGATCGGGGAACTTTGGCGGCTCGGGGAAGGTGATGGCGGATTCGGACCAGGTGAGCAGTCCGGCGGCGACGAGGTTCTGGACCAGGAGCCGGGCGCGTGCCCGGGTGACGTCGAGGAGGCTGGCCAGTTCGGCGAGGCGGTACGTGGGCTGGGTGCCGTCGCGGGCGAAGGAGCGGCGTTTGACCATCTCGATGGAGGCGAGGTAGGCGCGAAACTCGCCGATGCCGATTTCGAGCCCCTGGCAGGCGAACCAGACGGCCAGGAGGTGGGCGACGGGTATGGAGACGAAGCCGCCGCCGATCGCGGAGGCGTTGGGCGTCGCGGTGGACTGCTCAGTAGTACGGACCATCCCCCGGACCTCCCGAGTCGGAGGTGGGCGCACGGCGCGCGACAGTACGAGGGCGCCGCGAGCCGGGTCTTGGCCCGGGCTCGGCGCGCACACCGAACGCTGCGAATCACGGTCGTCTCTTGACGGGGGTTTTGGGGGAGCCTAGATTGGGGAGTATCAATCGCCCCTGCTAGGTCACGCTCTCATCGGGTCGCCAACCTTCTGAGAGTCTATCCGGGAACAAAAGCAAGGATGGCAAATGGTTTATGGTTGATAAGAGAGATCGAATGGCATCGGGGTGCCCCGGGAATTCCTGGAAGCCCCTTTCCCATCAACCCTCATCCATATCCCATAAACCATTGCCCGGTCAGTGATTCATTCCCGGATAGCCTCTGAGAGGCCCTTCAGCCCGCCAAGGCCGATCGTGACCACCGAGACAAGAGAAACCCTCGCCCTGACGGCGGGGGTTTCTCCATGGTGGATCACTTCGCCGTCGCCTACCTCAAGACCCACCTCCGGAAGTGTGATGATGACGTTTGCCGTCGCCATGTTGGCGTAGGGCAACCGACGGGAACTGGACGGTCCCCATGTAGCCATGATGGCAACCCCGGTGTCGCCGGGCAAGCGGGGACCGGCCCCCGATCGGGCAGCCCGACGATTGCTCCGGATCGACCGGGAGCGGACCCTGGTCACGCTGGTCCGCCGTGGATCATCTCCGCCGGGCTGGTCGTCGCCCACGCCGGGGAGTGGAGCAGCGGGCCGTGCCCTCGGCCGACTCTTTCGTGCCGGGTCTGTTCAGGCCGGGGGGGGGGGTCATGGGCGGGGCCGATGGCCTGCCCCGAGACCGTCGCCGGCCTCCGCTCGCCTTGTCGCCCCGTCCCGGCCGAGGGTCCGGGGAGTAATCGTCGTCGGGAGCCGACGAGGGTCCCTGCGTGGACGCGTATCGAACCATCCTGTTGGCACCGACTCCCGAAGTTGCAGCCCTCCTCCGTTCCTTGCGGGATTTCGATCCCGTAGCATAGTTTGAACTTGAAACCGTTTTCCGGCGGGAGGTGCTGGGGCCGGGTGCCGACAGGCGCGTGGGCTCATGTTCGCGACCAGTGCGGAGAAGATAACGCCTCGCCCCAAATGTCCCGTGCCCGACGGCGTAAGGGCTCACCATGTCCGCTGCGGCCCTCCCCGGCGAGTCCGCTGCGGCCCTCCCCGGTGACCCGGTGGTCCTGGAGTTATTGCTCAGACAGGCGACGCGGTTGCTGGAGTCCGTAGAGCCGATCCTCGCCAAGTTTCGCGCCCAGGATCGCATGCTCACCGAGATGGTCCATGACCCATTCGGGTGGCTTGTCCAGCGATATCCCTTCTACCGCCGAGATGGTCCATGACCCATCCGGGTGGCCTGTCCAGCGATATCCCTTCTACCGGCAACTCCGGGACGCGATCTACACGGACATCGCCTCCTTGGGCCCGCCGTTCTCAGCCCTCCTACCCTACCTCGACATCGACGCGGCCCATGGCGTCCTCTTCCGCGAGCCTCTCGCGAACTTGGCCCCCGAGCCAGGGCCATCGGCGGGGGTCGCCGAGATGCTCCGCTCGGTCTCGGCGAAACACGAAGCGATCTACAACGCGGCAATCTTGGTCCGACAGCTCCAGACGGCGATCATTGCTAAGGTCGACGATCAACCCGAACGGAGCGGGGGCAATGCGACCCATAAAGCGGGGACTAGGGAGTCCAAAGACGTGGTGCAGGGCCCCGGCGCGATCTCACCCGGAAGGGTCAAGAGGCCCAGCAGGCTCTTCCCGAAGATCGACGGATTGCGTTGGGAGGAGGTGACCATAACCTTCGTCTCGAACGACGCGGTTCGGATCTCGGCGCATGGGCAAAACCTCAGGATGCATTACGCAGAAATGGGGTTCACCGACCGTCGAAAGACCGACATGCCCAATACCCGCTGGGTGATTCTGCGGGAGATGGCCTGTCACGGAGGGTTGATCGACTGGGAGAGCCGATGGATGTCGCCGAAGGACAGGAACAAGCTATCGTCAGCAATCAGTGTAATTAGCAAACGTTTGCTTGAAGTCTTGCTGATCGACGAGAGGCCGTTCGAGCCATACAAGAAGATCAAGATGTACAAATCGAAGTTCACCCTCCGGGCCGAACCTAGTGTGAACCCGTCACGAGAGGCGGATACGGAAGACGACTGAGCGATACACCGCCCCCGACTCGGCAGACGGCTTCGATGATAATTCACGATCATCGTTTGCCCGCGATTCACAATTTCGCAGGCCAGCCCCTTCACCACCCAAGTGATTGCTGTCCCATTTTGGGATCTAAAATCCCTCGCCTTCAGGCGACCACTTCCAGTACGTTCGCGTGATGGAGCACTACCGAAGGGTAACCGTTCACACCCCCTGAGGGAGGATTGATGGTCTCGGGGTCTGATTCTGTTGGGCCGTGATGGCCTGCACAAGGAATTCCATCACGCCACGTCCCTGCGATCGGCAACTGGCCACAACCGTCAACATCCGCTCGGCGAACCGGCTGCCCCGCTCACTGTCTGTGCCATAACTCGTCTTCCGCCAGCACACCGCGTGGCGCACCGCCCGCTCGGCGGCATTGTTCGTCGGCTCCACCCCCGGCACCCGCGCGAACGTCCACAGGCTCGCCTCGATGGCCAGCAACTCGCGACAGACCCGGGTGGTCGCGGCGCCGCCGCACCGCGAGCCGGCATCCAGGAGGTGGCGCACCTCCTCGCCTAGCCAGGGCAGGATCTCCTGCTGGAACCAACATCGGGTGCGCGGGCCGGCACGCACCTCCTGCCAGCGATCGGTGAGGATATCGGCGTACATCAGCAGGTCCTCGCCGATCGCCGAGCCCCGATCCCGGCGGTCGATCATCGCTTGGAAATCACGGCGGAGGTGCGACCAGCAGACCTGATGCCTGTCGCCCGGCAGGTGGGCGTAGACCGCGAAGCGGTCGGTCGTCAGTACCCCGGGCGTCGGCCCGACCAGGTCGTCGAACGCCGCCCGATTGCGATGCCTCCGGATCAGGAAGACGGTCACCCAGGCCGTCACCGCCACCCAGAGCCACGCCTTCTCCGGGCCCTGTTTCCAACCCGTCTCGTCGACATTCGCATCGAGCCCGCGGGTGTGATCCAGGGCCTCGGCGTGGATCGGCTCCAGGACGGTGCTGGTCCTGGCCTCGAGCTTGCTGACGCTGCCCGTGGCCATCGGGATGTCGTAGAGGTCGGAGAAGAGCAGGCCGATGGCCCGCTTGCCGAGCCGGCCGACGCCGGCGAAGTAGGCCGTCGCCGCCTGGAGCCTGGGGCCGAAGCCGCGGGCGGCCTCGGGGAGTGAATCGGCGGTGGTCCGGGCCTGGCAGTGGGGACAGGCGAGCGTGTGGCGACGATGGTGGGTCACATGCCGCATGACCTCGGGCAGCTCGATCACCTGATCGATGAGGGGATCGGGATCGTCGCCGGCCAGGGGCGTGGAGCAGCGATGACAGCTTGGCGGCCTGTAGTCGATCACTCGGTCGGGCGGCAGGATGACCCGCTGGTGCTTGGCGTGGCCGGGCTGGGCGCCTCGGCGACGTTGGCTGGAGGGTCGCGGGATGCCCCGCTTGAGTTGCGGGCCATCCGACGATGGCGGCCGGGATGAGTTGGTCGAATCTTGCTGGAGCTTGGCCTCGAGTTCGGCGACCCGTACGGTGAGGGCCATGACCTGTTCGGAGAGGTGGGTGGCAAAGGCTTCGAGCTGGCGGATGTAGAGCTGCACTGCCGGGGGCAGCGTGGCGAAGAGTTCCTCGGGTGGCGCCGCCGGCATCGTCATGCCATCGACACTACCATCCCCGGAACGATCGCGCAAGGCCGTGAACGGTTACACCGAAGGACCGCCCACACCAAGTTCGACATCAAGTTCCACCTGGTTGTGGATCACGAAATACCGCAAGAAGCTTCTCAAGGGCGACGTCGGCGTCCGGCTCCGCCAGATCGTTCGGACGATCTGTGCGGAGTTGGAGGTCGAGATCCTCAAGGGTCACGTGAGCGTGGACCACGTCCACCTGTTCGTCTCGTGCCCGCCGCATGTGTCGGCGAGCTACCTGATGCAGCGGGTGAAGGGGAAGAGTTCGCGACGGTTGTTGCAGGAGTACAGCCACCTGAACAAGCAATGCTGGGGTCGGCACCTTTGGGCGAGGGGCTTCTTCGTGGCGAGTTCGGGTAACGTGACGGACGAGGTGATCATTGAGTACATCCGGACGCAGGAGTTGACGAAGGATGATGACGATTTCCGGGTGAGTGATGGATAGGGTTGGTGTCCCCAGTCGGGCTTTCAGCCGACTGCCGAACCCACCGCCTTCAGGCGGTCGGTGGTTCAGTTTTGAATCATTGTATCCTATTTCAGAATTGATCTCCCCCGACAATTTCGCCGCCGGAACGGGTGATCAAGGCTTGCCAGACGCCGGGTTGCGGCAGGTTCAAGAATCCGTCGGGACTCATTTGGCCGCCCACGGGACCCTTCGACGACGGGTCGATTGGCCAAGAATTGATGGTGTCCTTGACGAAGCGGGTCGAGCCGTCCCCGAACAAGACGTATACGCCGCCCGGGTGGAGTGAGGATGGTGTCATGCCCGGCATCAGCGAAGCCCAATATTTCGAGTTGATCTTGTATCCAATATAACTGTTTGGCGGGTCCCAGCCGTAGAGCAAGGTCGTCGCGCCGTCCGTCGCGGTCCACTGGCCGAACGGGCGGACTCGATCTTCATTGATGACGCCCAGAGCTCGCTCGCTGGCGAAGGCGGTGTTGGACAGGCCGTCCGTCACCGCCGACGGCCCGATGTTGAGATGGCAGTTGAAGACCCCGTTCATCTGGGATAGAGGATCAAATTCCGGTTCGGGTCTCGAATCCCAGGCGAAGATCACGGTTCCGAACATGAGGCCGTAACTGGTCACGGCGGTAGGCCAGGTTCCGGCGGAGGGATCGGGGTCCGGGGCCCGCGAGTTGGGCCCGCCCGAGAGGACGTCCGACGAACCCACGTCGCTGGGACAGACCAGGACGGGGGGACGGCCAAGCTCCGCCGTCAGGTTTGATAGGGTGTGCGGCGAGAGGTTGAGGTTATAGGAATTGAGCGTCGTCTGGCCCTCGAGGAACGGCAGCATGACGACGAAAGGGCTCTGGCCGAAATACGGGGGAACACCGGGCGGAAATTGATTATTGACGGAGGAATACTGCTGAATCGCTAGGCCTATCTGGCGGAGATTGTTCTGGCATTTCGAGCGGGCCGCCGCCGCCCTTGCAGCTTGGACGGCCGGGACGAGCAACGCGATCAGGACTGCGATGATCGTGATGACCACAAGCACTTCGATGAGCGTGAAGGCGCGACTCCGCTTCATCATGGGTCCTTTCCTTCGGAAAAGCGTCAGAAGGGAGATGGCGGCGAGGGCGGACGCCCCACAAATTAGGACGCCGGTCCACTTCATGTAAACGACATGGGTTGGTGGCTTGACCAGAGGCAAGGAATAGGCCGCCTGGAGCCTGCTGGCCAAGGCCTCGACGGGGGCGAGGTCGATCCGTGTATCAGCACGATTGTCGATGATATACGAGGAGGTTTGAGTCGTGGCGTTGGTGACGACGGAACCTGACGCGAGGGTGGGCTCGAAGGTCTCAGGGGCAAAGTCACGGAACTTCAGGTCGACTAGCCTCGTCTCGAACGTCTTGCCCTCGGATAACCAGCGAATCGTCCTCGGGGCCCAGAGGCCGTCCCCAAGATGGCCGATGTCGTCATAGTCGAGCGTAAACCGACCGTGGTCCCGGCAATCGAACTCGCGGCGCACCAGCGCATACCCTCTCGATGGGTCGAGCCAGAGGCGATCGATGAAGTTCGGCCGGACCTTCCGCTCGATTCGCACCACATTCCCGGGCGAGCGCGCCGACTCCGTGTCGAGCGACCATCCGACCTGGGAGAAAGCTGATGGGAGTACCAGATCCCGCCAGAGGCACCTCACCGAAGCCGAGTCGGGTGCGTAGACCGCGATCGGCTGGTCGAGATGGGCCTTGACGCCGAAGGCCTCCATGTAGAGGAGTTGATTGTAATCGGACAGCGTCAGTGACCTGGGGACATCCAGTGGATAGGAGGCGACCGTGGCCATAAGTTTATTAGGGAATATTATATACCTTTTATCTTTGGTGTAATAAGTTAAGTTATAATTTTCGTCATATTTGGCTGCGCCTTCCGGATCGGGGCAGTAGGTTGCGAAGTGGAAGACGCGGTGCCGGCGAAGTTCGCCCGAGACGAGGGTTTCCTGCCCGGAGAGAAGGGTGCCCCCCGCCCCTCTGACCAGCCATGTCTCGGAATAGGATGAGAAACTGACGAACTTCCGGTCCAACCGCTGGTAATGAGACCTGGCGGCGTCGATGATCGCGCGACAATCCGGCTCGACCGATTTGCCACCGATCTGGCCGAGAAGGACCGCGGTCAGCAGGAATGTCATCTTTCACTCTCCCCCGATCTCGTCGGGCTTTCGTGGGGCGAGGTAGCGCGAGACGATCCGGAAACAGTGCGAGTAAGGACACAGGCCGGAAGCCCCGATCTCCCGAACCTCTCGGAGCGCGCGGGCGCACCAGAGGATGGCCGATCGTCGTTTGTCCCGGTTGATAGCGATGCCTTCGGGGGCGATTTGGAGCCATTCGAGATGATGGCCTGTCATCTGGACCATCTCGGTCTTCGAATGGAAGGCGAGGTCGTCAACCCACGACGACGACTCGACCAACCCGAACGGCCAATCTTTCGTCCAGTAGCCATCTGGGCGGGCGTTAGCATCAAGGAGACGGGCCGCCTCGCGAAGACGCGCTAGAGCCCGGTCCCGTACTTCGGCTGAGAAGATGCCGTGGATCCTGTCGCATTCGAGGAGGACGCACAAGGCGTGGAGGGTGTGGGTCCCACCGCAAGCGCCTTGGCCGAGTGGCTTGCTGAGCATCTCCTCGGCTATTCGATCGAAAGACTGGCTCGCCCCCCAGCGATTCTCCCAGGGGCGGCGGGTGGGCGCGTAGCGTGCGAGCGCCATGGCAGACCACTCGATCTCGTTCTTGAGGTGGAACTCGGACCGCGCCAATGCGACCATCTCGCCGATAGTGACTTCCGAGCCCTGATTGGCCAGTTTGATATCGCTGGCCAGGCCCAAGGCAGCGAAGGCGACCAGTGGTTGATTAGGGTGCCCATCGCCCGAGTCCGAGGTCGAACGGGAGAACCTAGTCACGCCGTCCACGTCCAGGAAGAGCAACGCCTCCGACGGCTTGAAGAGGGCGTGCGGCTCACCCCTGATGACGGTCCCCATCATCGCTGGCCCGTCCATCGCTCCTTCGCCCGACCGGAACCGCTTGCCGGGCCCCCAATTCTCGAGGTGGTGCAGAAGGTAGCCCCACCCAGGCACTGTGGACATCGGCCGGAATTTTTCCTCGATGATCGCCCAGTCCTCGGGCGTCAACGGCTCAAGCGATAATTCAGCCCTTTCCCACCGTATCGGTACGCGAACGGGCGTCCCGAGCAGGACACCCGACGTCTGCTCTGCGGGTGTCCCGTCTCGACTCGGGGGACCGGGATGGCAAGCCAAACAGAGCATTGTCAGCAACAAAGCGTATTTTTTACATCGCATCGTGGTTCTTCCGATTGAGGAAGAGGAGGCCAAGCGACAAGGTCGCCATGCCGATCGAGGCGAGCCCGAGGAAGATCGTCTTCCTCCCGACGTATTGCCCGAAACCAGGTTCGGTCCGGACGATGAGGAAGCCGCTCCATCGCTCCAGGAACCGAGCCCTCGGCAATTTCTCTACTTGGCCGCTGACCATGTCTATCATCGATATCGAATCGTCGTCGATTCGCAATATAACGACATAATGACCTTGATGAGTGTTCATGTGCGCGATTGCGGGCAATCCGATGCTATCGAGCGTGAGCGAGTCCCCACGGATAGCCCGGCTCGGAACGCCGAGATCGTTCGCCGACTTCTTGAGTCCTGACAAACTCATGCCGCGAGCGTCGGCCGTCGTCGTCTCGGAGATGGCAGCCAACGACGCGGGTTTGTTGTTCAGCTTGAGATAGGCGTATAGACAATTCTGGCCGCACCTTTTGGGGCTCCTCCAGAAGTCTGAGGGCATCTCGTCCACGATCTTCGCCCCGTCGGGGACGGCAACCAGTGTGGCCAGCAGTAGCAGGGCGGTCATCGCTCATCCTCCGTTACGGATCCGTAGGGCCAAGACGACCCCTATGATGCCCGACAAGAGAGCCAGGACAATTACCGAAGTCCTTCGCCACCAAGGCGTCCGCCGGAACGCCGGGCCATATCCGGCGGCCTTCGCGACCGCCGTGTCCATTTGCTCCTTCTCCCTACCGAACTCGAACTGGTCGCCGCGAACTACGTCATAGACCACGGTACCGACCGGAAAATCGGGCTTCAACAAATTGTCGTTTATATCAATAGTAATCTTTAATATATTATATCTTAATACTCCGACCAGATCATTCTTATTCTTAGGATTCTTCGGGAAGATTTCCATGGACCCTTTCCAGGGCATCCACAGATCTTCGGACACCTCCCGGAAATCCGTGTTCGTGATGCGCCTCTTGATCGGCCCACCGTCCGTCCACGACCATTCGCGCTTGGCTACCTCTCCCCCGCGCCGGGTGGCCAGCCACAACTTGTCGAGGCCGGCCCTCTGCAGGACAACGCAATCCTCGCCCGCGACGTTCTCGCTGCCGATGATCGAGTATCTAGTAGGGTCAAGGTCGTAGAGATCGTACTTCTCCTCAATGTCTCCCGCCGTATTTCGGGTCGCTTTCCCTTTCAACCAAGGGTGTCCAATTATGTCGCCATAATAATCCATGCTGATCCCAGACTGCGGGACAACCCCGTCGTACCTCAGTACCAGCCTCTTCTTCGCGGTCTTTACCCAAGACGACGTCCCGTCGAAGAGCACCATCCGATCGAAGCCCGCCGGGGCCTCCGACCCATCGGAGGTCCGGAAATCCACACGGAAGCGGTATCGGTCTCCTACCCTCACCAAGTCCTCGAGCCACATCGTCTGTGGGCCGGACTTCCAGGACTTCTCCGCGACGCCCTTCCTGGGCTGGGAAGAGTTCGGGAAGTAGATGTTGCCCAATGCCGGGTCATCCCTCCGGATCTCCAGCCGGAATTCGCACTCGACCCTCGCCTGACGGGCCTTCGATGCTGGCTTCCAGTTTTCCCTCGACAGCCCGATGACCTCGGACGGTTCCGTCGTTCCCACGATCATTGCCACGACCCACAGGCTAATCATGTACGCCCTTCCCCCGAAGCGACCATGATTTTCGATTGGTCGCCGTACGCCGTTTCGCCGACATCCTCACGAGACGAGATGTCCTTCAAGGCATCGTGCCGGCCGACGCTACGATCGCATCGCGCGACGGCCCGCGGGCCATCGCGCGATGCAGATCCACTGCGATAACCCACTTTGTTAGCTTGTCATGGATGATCGCGAGTCGGTTTTTATTACGGGCCGCCCGCGCCGCCGCAGTCCGCGCTGTACGAGCAGGAGCATGAACCGCAGTAGGTGTTTGAGTTCACGCACGTATTCCCCGTGCAGACACCCTGCAGGTTGTCGCGCTGGCAGCCGCCTGACTCTGGCGGGAGCGAGTAGACGCAGCCGTACGCGTTCGAGAGCTGGGTCATCTTCCCGGTGCAGGCGGGGATTGCGGTGCCGCCCCTGACCGAGTCGGCCTTCGCGTCATCGACGTCGATGCCCGCCACGGTCGTCAAGGCGAGTCCGAGCAAGGCCAGGGCCGAGAGTGCCGACCCGCGGACGACCATTCGGCGGTATCCTTCGCGAATCCTCATCGCTTCACGCTCCTTGATCTGCATGAGATAGCACATCATGGTCGAATGAACCTTCATTCGCCAGGCTATCGAACGGCCAAATTATTCGCCCCGCGAAGAAGAATCAAATCATTTGTTGTGTTTTCGCCAATTTAATTCCAAATCGAGGTGGCCCATCCGCGGAAATCGGCCGCGACGTGCATCGAGGCGACGTCGTGTCGGCCCGTCAGCATCTGCGTCAGGTTGTCGAGCCAGGCGAGCCCCTCGGCGACGTCGTCCGGCCAGTCGCGCGGGGCCTGGCCCGGCCGGGGGGCATGGCCTCGCGCGAGCCGATCCGGGTTGAGGGCCCGCTCGAGGCGGAACAGGGCCCGTCAGAATCGCAGTCCGGCACGACGTCGCGGGTCATTCGCCCGGATCGGCCGCCAGGGCGACGGTCGCGATCAGCTCTAGCCGGCACAGGGAGAAATGCATCGTCGCGTCCCATATTTAAAGCGGTTTCATCGTGGTGATGGACAACCTGGCCTGCCACAAGACCGCCGAGGTGGCCCGGCTGATCGGGGCGGCGGGGGCCGAGGTGCGCTATCTCCCGGCCTACAGCCCCGATCTGAATCCGATCGAGCGGCTCTTCAGCAAGCTCAAGGCGGCCTTGAGGTCGGCGGCGGCGCGGACGGTGGATGGGTTGATCGATGCGATGGGAGAGGCCCTGAGATCGATCCGGGCGGCTGACATCCGGGGCTGGTTCGCCCATAGCGGATACTCAATCGACTCGTCAACCGTCACGGTCAACGAAAAACCGCTCTAAGGGCGGAAGCGATACGAGCGGTGGCGGGGGCGGTCGTCGCCGGCTTCTTCCCAGCTGAAGCCATGGCGGCCGAAGTGGTAGAGCCGGATCGTGGCGTCGGCCAGCGGGGTGATGCCGACCTGGCGGAGGCGGTGGCTGAAGGCCCAGTCCTCGCCGAGGTAATGCGGCCGGCGGCCGACGGCCTCGGCGATCAGTGGCTGGAAGAAGGGCCAGCAGCCGCGGCCCCAGTCGAGGTTGCACAGCGGCAGGTGTAGCCGCTCGATCATCAGGCGGAGGGCCGAGGCGCGGATGCGGAGGAAGCCGGCGGCGGCGTACTTGAGGGGGTACAGGCCGGGC
>JAABUK010006002.1_pt1 | contig 18429 bp, 6 predicted proteins | sample 5559141 | NCBI WGS metagenome assembly JAABUK01 (sample SAMN10711869, study PRJNA513367) | rock metagenome | isolation source: Antarctica rocks | place: Antarctica: Victoria Land, Pudding Butte nord | collected 2016-01-03 | reverse complement strand
TCACTTTCTTTATTATTCAGACGAATATAAAATAATCACTCTTAATTAATTCAAATTTCGAGTAGATTAACTTACTTTTATTAAATCTTCTTTAAATCATTCTCAGACTCTTTAATAATAAGATAGATTTTGTGAATAAGCTTAATATATTAAATTCAATTATCTATCTTTAAAGAGAGAGAAATTAGAGATATCTTTAAAAAAGTAAAATAATTTGAGAATTAAACTAATAGATTTGAGATCTATTAATTAATAATTAGTATTCGCGAGTAGAAGAATCTTAAGAGTATTTAGAATAATATAATTAAAAGTAGAATTTAGAATTTGATTTCTAAGTTAATTAATATTGATATAACTTAATTTAATTAAAAAAGATTAGAGAAAGATTCTGCGTTATAGAATAATTAAGAAATAGATCGATAATAATCATCTTTATAAATAGAGAATGCTGAGATAAAAATGATTTAAGAGATAATGATTTTAAGATAACTTATTAAGAATTAAGAAGTAATAAAGTTTGTTATAAGAATATAAAATAATGTGGATAATATACTGTATATATTTAAGAAATTCTATGATTTATATAATAAGATAATTAAGACTTATAATAAAGAGATTGATAAGATAATAAAAAATTATTAAATAATTCAGAAGTTATAGAATTATTAATAAAAAGAAAGAGATATCTAAACAGTTAAATAAAAATAGTTAATTTAAAAGAATTAGATTTTAATGAAAATACTGAGAGATAAGAAGATACTGATGAAGAATCTATTAGCGAGATCTGTAATATCTGCAGCTTCTCTATTATATTAGAATAGTGCGGAAAGTATTTAAGAAATGCTCGAAACGATCTTTAATACGCAGATGAGTAATTAATATAATAAGAGTGAGAAATTATCAGATTCTAACACATTTAAGATGGGAACTTTACAGTAATTCGTGATATAATTATTAATATTAAAGCTGAAGTTGCTTATAAATAAAGATTAATATCTTATAGAAATAAATCGCGTGATTTATATAAGATTAAGAATTAAGAGAGAGATTAATAATCTATTAAAGTTATATTTAAAGATATTTCAGACAGTTATAATTAAGAATTTATTATAAATACTATTAAATTGTTTTAGAGATCTCTTTTAAAGAGATATTGCGCGAGATAATTATTACTATTTATGTTAATTAAATAAGAATTTGTTTATTTTTCTTAAAGAGTTTTTTCGATATATTATAAAGATAAATATCTTAGAGAAGAATTAGATTAGAGATATTAGATTAAAGATATCTAATAATTTAAAGTTGATTATAATCTTGAAAAGATATATAATTATTAAAGAGATTATAAAGAATTTGCAATTTCTTAAATTGAATTTATAAAAAGTCGGTAAATATATGAAAGATCTCTAATCTACTCGGACAGATTTAGAATTTCGAAAGAGAAGATTGACTAAGAAGTTAAAGAGTAAAACTCAGCTCACGAAAATAATATTTATTTATATATCGAAAATCGATTATAAGAAGTTTTAATATTATAAATATTAATAGTTAGAATATATAATTAGAAACTGCTTAAGCTTAATAATAGTTGAGAAAGATAATTCTAATGTTTTAAAGAAATCGGAAAAAGAGTAATTTATCGCAAAGACATTATAAATAGATCTGCGAGCGCAGAAATAGCTGTAAAGAAACTCGAGTAGAAATATTAATTAAGAATACTATTAATTATCATCTTTACGATAATTAAAGATTAAATAAAGTCTTCATTTCTGATAAATACTTTATTAAATGAAGGAAAGACGAATTCTCTAAATGTGTTTATATTAATAAATACTAATTATCGACTTATAATAGTAATGAACTATTAAGTAACTGAGAATTTATGTGAAAGATTGTAAATCGGATTAATAAATTTAGTTAAAAAGATTTTATTAATGAATTTTATAGAAAGAAAATATTTTATTATAACGCAGATAATTTATATATTTATAATGATTATAAGATATTAATAAATATCGCAGATCTTTTACGTGACTTAAATGATATATTCTATTATTTTAAAGAAGAAGTGAATGAGATTATATAATTATATACTCAATCTTATTATCGACATTATGAATTTCAAGTCAAGATATTATTAGTATAATAATAGAAATTCAACTATTTTATCATATATGCGGTACGGCGAAATATCGAGAAATAAGAAGAGATTAGAGAAGAATATATTTAATTATCTTTAAATAAAAAGAGATATATCTAATTATAAGTAGATATATAAAGATAATTCTGAATAGATTTATTTAGATTTAAATAGATTTAAATAGAAGATGAAACAGTTATTTATTAAGATTTTAAGATGTGAAGAGATTAAAGTTAAGAGAATATTTTCTATAAAGAAGAAGAAGTCTTAAGAATCTCGAAAACGAAGAGATAATATAGATTTTAATAAAAGCTTAATCTCTTTTAATTCTGAGAATATAAAGATGATAAGTCTAGCAGCTTTTAAAGAGCTGACTAAGAAATTTAGAGCGGAGATTATTATAATCACTTTCGAGAATATTAAGAAGTAGAGAAAGAATAATGAGAAGATTAAAGAGGATTTATAAGAGATAATTCCTTCTGAATTTTAAGAATATATTTATATTTTTTTAAAAAAGATATTAAATATTCTTTTTTTGTATTAAGATTAATATAATTATTAAATAGAACTATAGAATAACGCTGAACTGTTTAGAAGATAATCTTATTAATAAATAAATTCCGCGGAATTTAATATAATTAAAAGATATATTAAGAAGAATCTTAAGAAGAGATTTATTAAATTAAGTAATATATTATTCGCATTCTTAATTTTATTAATTCGGAAGCTAAATAAAGAGCTTTAATTCTATATGAATTATTGAGATCTAAACATTCTTATAAAGAAGAATGAATATTCGATACTTAATATCACGAGTTGCTACAGTTATGAAGAACAGTTGTACGCGAGAGATGATTACAGACTTGATAATGAAAATCCAACTATTTCATTATACGTACGATATAGTGAAATGTCTAAGACTGATGTGCGGACTTAACGCGTTAGGATTACGTCTCTCAATTAGATCTTAGAGCGCGGGAGCTGTATTAAAATTAATAACTGTAATATATATCTAATATTTCTGCAGCTTTTCTGTAAGCTAGATTAATTTCTGCAATTTAAGTATTCATTTTTATAGACTATTAAATATATTTAGCTTAAGCTGTTATAATATACTTAAGTTTACTCTCTTTACTATTCAGATAAATATAAAACAATTATTCTTTAATTAATTTAAATTTTAAGCAGATTAACTTATTTCTATTAAATCTTCTTTAAATCATTCTCAGACTCTTTAATAATGAGATAGATTTCATAAACAAGCTTAATATATTGAGTTTAATTATCTATCTTTAAAGAGAGAGAAATTAGAGACATTTTTAAAAAAGTAAGATTATCTGAGAAATGAGTAAGTAGATTTAGAATCTATTAACTGATAATTAGTATTCGCGAATAGAAGAATCTTAAGAGTATTTAGAATAGTGTGATTAAAAGTAAAATCTAGAATTTAATTTCTAAGTTACTTAATATTGATATAACTTAATTTAATTAAGAAAGATTAGAGGAAGATTCTACGTTATAGAATAATCTAAATATAAATTGATAATAATCTTCTCTATAAATAGAGAATATTGAGATAGAAATGATTTAAGAGATAATGACTTTAAGATAGCTTGCTAAGAATTAAGAAGTAATAAAGTTTATTGCGAGAATACAGAATAATATAAGTAATGTACTGCGTATATTTGAGAAATTCTGTGATTTATATAATGAGATAATTAAGACTTATAATGAAGAGATTAATAAGATAATAGAAAATCATTAAATAATTTAGAAGTTATAGAATTATTAATAAAAAGAAAGAGATATCTAAATAGCTGAATAGAAATAGCTAATTTAGAAGAATCAGATTTTAATAAAAATACTGAAAGATAAGAAGATACTGATAAAGAATCTGTTAGTGAGATCTGTAATATCTGTAACTTCTCTATTATATTAGAATAGTGCGGAAAGTGTTCAAGAAACACCCGAAATAATCTTTAATGCGCAGGCGAGTAATCAGTATAATAAGAATGAGAAACTATTAAATTTTAACGTGTTTGAGATAGAAACTTTATAATAGTTCGCGATATAATTATTAATATTAAAACTGAAATTGCTTATAAATAAAGATTAATATCTTATAAAAATAAATCGCATGATTTATATAAGATTAAGAATTAAGAAAGAAAAGAGACGAAAAGAAGAAGAAATGAAATCAGTAAGTATCAAGACTATCAGACAGATAACGCAGAGATGGGAAGACTCGTACGAAAGAGCAAAGCTAACAGTTTTGTAAGAGAAGATGCGCGCTCTCATTCAACCGATTCTGCAAATCTGTTTATACGTAGAAAACGCGATAAAAGACGCGTTAAAAGACGCGTTAGAACGCGCAAATCACTCTTTATTTAAATAATCATTTAATCCGATGGAAATAAGATTACGCAGAATTAAGAAATCTATTATCAGACTAGGAAATTAAAGTCAGCAGGAAAAACTCTTAATCTCGTACGCAGAGATAACACGCGACACTTTAAAAAAGAAATCAGTCTTTATAACTTAATTCTCTTTAAAAATAGAGATAAGAAAAATTATTATTTAAATCTCAGATAAGAAAGAGAAGATTAGAATTAATAAACTCTTAACTAGAGAGATTGTAGATCGGGTTAATTAGAAATTAACGAAAATATCTCGTACGCATTATGTGATTATAGTAAAGAAACTTTTGAAGAAAGAAATTATATTATACGCGGAAAATAATTCAGATTATACGGAGCTTAAACAAGACTTAATATAAATAAAGTTGCTGAGCTCACTCGCATAATTTAAGATAAGATTGTATAAAGTACTGATATGAGTAGTATAAATAAGATAAGAAGAGAAAGAGAAGAAGTAACTTATATAAGAATTAAAGAATAAGAATGTTAGACTTATCTTAGATCTGAAAATTAAAAATCTGCGATAGATAAAAAGATACGCGGAGATAAATATAATTATATATACAATTCTGGAACTTTCTTATTTAAATCTAATAAATAAGATTATTTAAAAAGATTTTATTTACGAGATAGAGTTTAAAATAATTATATAATATAACTTAATTCTCTAATTATATTAATGCTTTCGCTGTTAGAAATACGAATACTTATTTTGTACGTGCAGAAAGATATAATTCTGCGCACATTATACAGAATATTATTAAATTAATAAATGCGAGAAAAAGCTTAAGAGAAAGATTATACAATGTAATAACTGCTTAAAGAGATATAAAGCTTGATTTCATAACTACTTATAAAAGAAAAGAGAACGGTCTTATATGAAGAAAATATATAATAAGAAATTAAGATACTTTCAATCTCAAAATTAATAAGAGATTATTTTTATTCTCTCTTCTTTCTCCTTCTTATTAATCTTAAATCTATTAACGAAAGTTAGTAGAAGTGACTCTAAATTAGAGATAAAATGAAGTTAAGTAAAAGATTTATAGAAAAGAAGATTAATTTACTTAAAAGATTGTCTGTAAGAATCTAAGAATTATATAAAGACTGATTTTATATTAAATTAAGATATTCAACTTCTTTTAATCAGAGAAAGTTATTAACTTATATTTAAAGATATTATATATTAGAAAACATCTTTGTATGAAGTCTTAAGATTCTGTAATATAATATTAATAAATTTAGAAATAAGATAATGATAAAGCTGCTTTAAGATTTAGAGATTAAAAAGTATGATATCCTCGCAATTTAAGAATTATAAAGAAGCATACTTAATTATATCTCGTATAATCTAAGATAAAGCGCCTTTTACAGCAGCGATTAAAGATAAAAAGATTTAAGAATTCTCACGCTTATTAATAAGCGCATTTATATGAATATATAAGTAAAGATATATCACTTAAAAGATTTCATTATAATCATATTAAAATTTTAAGAAACATAGATTACTGATTATATAATTAATATTCACAATATTTATAACTCTTTAAATTAATACTCGGAATTAGAAGAAACGAAGTCTCTTAGCACTCTTCGTACAACACTTAGAATGTCTGAAAAACATATTATATTGAGTGATCTGAATCTTTATTATTTCAGCTGATTAGATCTGACGTACTTATTATAATATAAACTCTTAGACATATTACTAGAGATTGTATAAGAAGTAGAGTTGAAATTAATTCTCTTCTCAGAAATAATAATAAGAGATTGTTAAAGAGGAGATTTATATAAATAGATAATTATAGATCTCATCTTTATAACATTAATATTAGAGAATCAACTTATATAATATTAGATAGAAGTAGAAAGAGAATAGTTATCAGATCATCTCTTAATCAGTATAGAATTCGAGTGACTAAATCAATTTAGAAAAGAGTTATTGAAAAGATATAAAGCATGAAAAAAGATGGATTAAGAAGTCTTTATTAAAAGTCTTTATAGTTATATAAAGTTACTTAAAAGCTATATATTAAATACTAAAGAAGAGATTAATCACTTCACGTATGAATTAATAAGACTTACACACGTGATAATAGAAGACTTAATATTATAGATAAGACAATCTCAGTATAGTTAGAGATTCTGAATAAAAGAATATTAAGAGGCGGTAAAGAATATAAGAAAAGCTCGCAGAAACTTTATTAAGAATTCATCACTCTTCTTATAATAAAACTTTGTATAACAATGTAATTAAAAAGAAAAGATGTTATCAAAGATAAAAAGAGAAGACTTTAGAAACATAATATAGAAGATAGTATAGAGATTACAGAGAATCTGAAAGATTATATAATAAGTAAGATAGTGATTATAAGAATAAATTACTTAAGTATTCTTTCTTATTCTTAAATAAGAAATGTATGAAGCGAAAGATGTAAAGAGTAAAGCAAAGCTTCTACGCGATATCTACTTCTTCTCTCTCTCTGAAATAAATCTCATAAATATTAAAGGATATAAATATTCTTAGAGAATTCTATAGTAGAAAGAGATTGAGGAAAGAGAAATCTTAAAAGTAGTTAGTTATACGGAAAAAGATAAGATCTCTAAATCAGATGGAATTTCAAACAGAGTTATTCAAATTCTTGTATAAGAAAAGTTGGATCTGATTAGAAGACTATTTTAGATCTGTCTTATATAAGGAATCTAATCAGATCACTTTAAAAGCGCCCGTACAATAATACTGAAGAAGTTAAATAAGAAAGACTACTCAAACTTATTAGTATATAGATTAATCGCACTACTAAACACGCTAGAAAAGATCTTAAAGATAGTAATATTTAATTAAATAAAATATATTACTGAATTATATAATCTTTTATCAGATTTATAATATAAAGCACGCTCTCTAAGAGTAATAGAGATAGTATTATAATAGATTACGAAGAAGATACACATAATTTAAAGAAGAGAAAATAGAAGAGTTATAAGTCTTCTCTCACTAGATGTGATAAAGATATTTGATAAGGTCTCACACGTATGACTAACTCATAATCTGAGAAAAAGAAAAATTTCAGAATTACTTATATGATAGATAACAGATTTCCTCTTTAACTATTATATAAAGATAAAGATTAACGAGTTTATATTATTAGAAGCGTTAATCACAGTAGAAATTTTATAAAACTCATTGATATTTTTAATCTTATACCTCTTCTATAATATCGATCTATTAAAAAAGTGCGATAATATTAGATTCTGTACGAGCGCAATAGAGTTTGTAGATAATGTTAATATCTTAATATATAGTGAAAGTACGAAGAGAAATTATTAAGTACTTACTAAAATTTATAAGAAATGCACGGACTGAATAAGAAAATATGACTCGAGATTCTACTCGAATAAATATAAACTGATTTATTTTAGTTGTATAAAGAGGAATTTTAATATAAAGACGAAGTTAAAGCTTAAGAGATAAGAAATCAATTTAAAAAATAATATATAAATTCTTGACATTTAACTAAATATCACGCTTAGATAATAATCTCATTTTCGGATAGTAAAAGCAAAATCAGTTTATCTGATTAACGCTCTTTATATAATTATAGAATTTATTTAAGATATCTTTTTAGAAGCAGAAAAATAAGTATATTAAACAGCTATACGCTCAGTTATCACGTACGGAATAAGTATCTAACACATATTAGAAGGAATTAAAAGATATTATAAAGAAGTAAGTAGAAAATTATAAACTCTTTAAGATAAGTATCTCTGTATAATTATAGAAGTATATAAAGTAATCTTAACAAAGATCTTAGAAGTGAAGATATATATTTAATCTCTAAATCTTTATATAGAGAATCTGACAGCTAAGATCACAGTTAGAATTTAAGTATTTAAAGTTATTAAAGAAATTGATAATATATATACTAGAATCGCAAGATAAACTGTAGATAGAAGAGATTGTATGATAATAACTCGCGCAATATTAAGAGATTGTATGACTAAGTGACTCACTTAATTCAATTCAAAAAATCAGAATGTGATAAGATTAGATAATAAGACTTCTTTATCAGATCTATTATAGAAGGAATTAAAGAAGTATATAAAGTCTTAAAAGCTAAGAAAAATATATGAAGAAATTTGCTTAACCTGCGAATAAAAATGGAAAAAGAGATGAAAGAATGATTAAAAGAAGAAGTATTTAAGAATAATCCTTTCAGAATTAAACGAAAATTTAATAATATTATATTAGGAACTTAAGAAATATAAGAGCACACTTCTTATATAGCTTTATACAAATAAAATTAGCTTTAATCAGTTTCTGCATGAAAGAAAGATGCTCGGAATTAAAAGCTCTTAATGTGAGTGTATATAAGATGATATAACAGTAGAACACGTTCTACTGAAATGTCTTTAATAGATCATGGAAAGAATGGAACTTATTAACTCTCTTCGTATAACAGATCTGAGAATAATCCTCTCAGAAAAGAAAGGATGTAGAACAGCTATGAGAATAATACTTCGTACGAAGCTGCTTAATTAATTTAGATTGACGGAGAAAGTTCTACAGAGTGAGAGGGAAGAGGAGAGAAGAGAAAGAGAGAGAGGGAGAATAAATTGAGTGGGAAACAGAAAATTTGATTTAATAGACGTTTAAATGTTCGTACGAGAAGATCTATATAGATTAGTTTTAGTCTGGATTAGATAAATAGAATTTACTACTACTAAGAATTAAGAAAGAGACTAGTAATCTATTAAAGTTATATTTAAAGATATTTTAGACGATTATAATTAAGAGTTTATTATAGATATTATTAAATTGCTTTAGAGATTTCTTTTAAAGAGATACTGCGCGAGATAGCTATTATTATTTATATTAATTAAATAAGGATTTGCTTAGTTTTCTTAAAGAATTCTTTTGATATATTATAGAGACGGGTATTTTAGAGAAGAATTAGATTAGAGATATTAGATTAAAGATATCTAATGATTTGAAGTTGATTATAATCTTAAAGAGATATACGATTATTAAGAAGATTATAAAGAATTTGCAATTCTTGAAATTAAATTTGTGAAAAGTAGAGTAATACGTGAAAGGTTTTCAATCTATTTAAATAGATTCAGAATCTCGAAAGAGAAGATTGATCGAAAAGTTAGAAGATGAAATTCAGCTTGCAAAGATAATATTCATTTATGCACCGAAAGTTGATTATAAAGAGTTTAAATGTTATAAATATTAATAATTAAGATATATAACTAGGAACTGCTTAAGCTTAATAATGATTAAGAAAGAAGATTCTAATATTTTGAAGAAATTGGAAAAAGAGCAGTCTATCGCAAAGACATTATAAATAGATTTACGAGCGCAGAAATAGTTATGAAGAAGTTTAGATGAAAATGTTAATTGAGAATATTATCTGCGATCATCTCTATAATAGTTAGAGATTAGATGAAATCTTCGTTTCTAATAGATATTATAATAAGCGAAGAAAAGATAGATTTGCTGATAATGTCTATATTAATAAATACTGACTATTAATTTATAATAATGATGAATTATCAACTAATTAAGAATTTATATAAGAAACTGCAAATTAAGTTAATGAATCTAATTAAGAAGATTTTATTAATAGATTTTATCGAAAGAAAGTATTTTATTATAACGCAGACGATTTATATGCTTATAACGATTATAAAATATTAATAGACATCTCAGATCTTTTATATAATTTAGATGATATATTCTATTATTCTAAAAAAGAAGTAAATGAGATTGCATAATTATGTGCTTAATTCAGTCACGAACAGTATGAGTTTCGAGTCAAAATATTGTTAATATAATGATAGAAATCCAATTATTTCATTATATATATAATATAACGAAATATTGAAAAATGGAAATGAGTTAAATATAAACAACTCTAATCATTCTTAAATAAAGAAGAATATATCTGATTATAATCAATTATATAAGAACAATTCTGAGTATATATATTTAGATTTAAACAGATTAGAATAGAAGATAAAACAGTCGCTCACTAAAATTCTGCGGTATAAAGAGATTAAGATTAAGAGGATATTTTCTATAAAGAAGAAGAAGTCTTAAAGATCTTAAAAATAAAGAGATAATATAAATTCTGATAGAATTTCAATCTCTTTTAATTTTGAGAATACGAAGATGATAAGTTTAGTAGCTTTTGAGAAGCTAGCTAAGAAATCTAGAGCGGAGATTATTATAATCACTCTTAAGAATATTGAGAAGTAGAAGAAGAATAATAAGAAGATTAAGAAGAATTTATAAAAGACAATTCCGCCTAAGTTTTAAGAATATACTTATATCTTTTCGAAAAAGATTTCGAATATTCTTTCTTTGTATTAAGATTAATATGATTATTAAATAGAACTATAAAAGAGCACTGAACTGTTTAGAAGATAATTCTATTAATAAATGAATTCTGCGAAGCTTAATATAATTAAGAGATATATTGAAGAGAATCTTAAGAAGAGATTCATTAAATTAAGTAATATATTATTTGCATTCTTAATTCTATTAATTCGGAAGTTAAATAAAGAGCTTCGATTTTATGTGAACTATTAAGATCTGAATACTCTTATAAAGAAGAACGAATATCTAATATTTAGAATTAATGAGATGTTAGAACAGCTTATTAACGTGAAGTTTCTGATAAAGATAAATGTTCGTCAAGCGTTTTACTGTATTAGAATGATTATAATTAGAGATAGTAATTTGATAATATTTAATATAACATACAGAAATTATCGCTATTTAGTAATGCTCTTCGGATTAAGCTCGGCGCTTTTAATTAATTAGAGATATATGAACGATATATTTCTGAGTGTGTTAAAATAGTTCGTGATATTATATCAGAACGACATTCTAATATTTAATAATACGCGAGAAAAATATAAACAGCATATTAAGAAGATATTGAAGATTTTAAAGAAAGTAGAACTTTAAGTAAATATTAAGAAATATGACTTTTACATTATAGAGATTAAATTCTTAAATCTATTAATAAGCGTAAATGAAATGTGATTAAATTCAGTTTAAATTAAGATGATTTAGAAGTAAGAGATGTTTAGATCAGAAGACATATGAGCAGTGCGATAATTCTTTGAATTCATTAATTACTATCGATGTTTTTGCAAAGATTTTAATTAAATAGTAAGATCATTAAATAATTTATTAAGAAAAGAGATCTCTTTAATATAAGATGAATTCTATATAGAGATATTTGAGAAGTTGAAGAAATTAGTAATCTTTGATTCAATTCTTTAGTATTTTGATTTAAGAAAGAAGATTTATATGAAATATAATGTAAGTGATTACATCATTAAAGGAATTCTCTTATAGAAAGAATCGGATGAAGAATTACATTTAATTACTTATTACTTAAGTAGTATGAGCCTGACCGAAAGGAATTACGCTATATATAATAAGGAATTATTAGTAATAATTCGATACTTCGAGAAATGAAGATCTGAGTTATAAAGTATTGAAGAAGATGTAATTAAGATACTTATAAATTATAAGACTCTGAACTACTTTATATTAATAAAGAAGTTAACTAAATAATAAATAAGATAAGCAGAGTTCTTAATGCAATTCAACTTTAAAGTTGTTTATCGATCAGAGATGATTAATAAAAAGACTGATATTTTAATAAGAAGAGAAAAGAATATTTCTAAAATAAAGAATGATTTTAATTTACATTAAACGCTGCTAATATCAGAGATACTATCTGAGAAAGTTCAAAAGAACTGTGAGATAACGTGTATCACGCAAGAGATCAGCACGCTAAATAAGAGAGTCAGACGGACGAATTAAAATAATTAGAATCTGAAGAAGATTTATAAGATCTTACAGAATAAGATTAAGAGTATCTGCAAAGAATATTAAATAAGTCTGTATAAGAAGCGAGAAGATCTGCTTTATTTTTAAGACAGACTGATTATTCTGATAAAGTTAAAAGAGCTGCGAATATAAGTAATTTAATAGATTTATAAGAGTCAAGAGATAAATTATATAGAAGAATTAAAGATACTGCGATTAATTTGAAAATCATATTAATTCTCTGAGCTGATAGAAGTAATTAAGTAATATCTGAGAAACTATTATATCTATTAAAGATTAAAGATAAGAAGATAACACTTAGAAGAAAAGTTGTAATCTCTCTTAATTTCTAAGATGTCTTGAAAAGATATCTTTATAGATTTTATAATAGAATTATCAGAATCAGAAGAGTTTAATGCGATTCTTAATGTGATAAATCGATTGATTAAGAAAAGATATTATATTATCTATATAACTACTAATAAGAATATAATCGCAGAGAATATAGTCAGAATGCTGTATAAGAATGTGTAAAGAATTCATAATTTATTTAGTATAATTGTATTAAACAGAGATTCTTAATTTGCGAGTATGATATAATTATATTTATATAAGATTCTAAATATTATCGCGAAGCTGTTCACAGCGTTTCATTTATAGATAGATAAATAGATAGAGATCGCAAATACGGAGATAAAGTGTTATTTGCGTAATTATGTGAACTTTAATTAGAAGAATTGAGCGGAATTATTATTAAGTATAGAATTCGCGGTTAATATAGTTATGTTTGAATCGACTTAATTATCTTTATTCATAATTAATAAAGAATATGAGTTATAAATAAGCTTTAACGCGGTAAATGAGTTAAAGATAATAAGATAATAAATTAAGCTATAGAAGACTTAAAGTTTATTAGAGTCGATGACTAAAATATAGAGCTGAGCGAGAGATTATTTGACTCAGACTTAAAAGAGATAGAAGAAGCAGATTAATAAATATTATCGATCAGTAATATTTAAGAAAGAAGAGAAGATATGATTATTAACAAAGAATATTCATATAACTAAATCTTATAAGAAGCTAAACGCGAAATAGATTAATCTATATAAAGTATCAAAGAAGTTAAAAGACGCGTATAAACTTAAATTATCTATGTTTATAAAGATTTATTTAATCTTCTATATCGCTTTATTATTTAAGAATTTAGAAGATCTCTTATCTAAATAGAATTATCTCATGCCTTCTTCTATTATAACGAAGAAAGATGTGAACGTAGAATAGAAAGTGAAGAATATAATAAATATTAAGAAGATGAACAGATATCTTAAGATAAGAATATAGTAAGTAAGTTATTTAGAGAATTTGACTTATTATTTAATTAAGAATCTTGAGAATTTAAAGAAGATTCTCAATAATTATTACTTAAGAAACATTAATAAGTCAAGGTCTGAGTAATTAAAAGACAGCTTTAAGAAGTGAGCTAGAGATAAGAATAAGAATAATATTTCTAAGTTGTTTTTTGAAGAGAAGTTATTGACGAATTTCATTAATAATAATGAGATTAGTGATTGGAAATAAAGATGAGTTTAATATTACTAACTATTAATTAAGAATAATTGACTTAATGAGTTAAAGAATAATATTATAAGTTACTAAAGCTATAAAGAATAGTTATACGCAAGAGATGATTACAGACTTAATAATAAAAATTCAATTATTTTATTATATATGCGATATGATGAAATGTTTAAGATTAATATGCGGGCTTAATGTATTAAAGCTACGCCTCTCGATTAAATCTTAGAACGCGGAAGCTGTATTAAAATTAGCAATTATAGTGCGCATTTAGTACTTCTACAGCTTCTTTATAAGCTAGATTAGTTTTTGCAACTTAAGTATTTGTTTTTATAGACTATCGAATATATCTAGCTTGAGCTATTACACTTAAAATCGATAAGATATTAGATTAACTTATTAACGCGAAGTTTCTAATAAAGATAAATATTTATTAAGCGTTTCATTATATTAAAATAATCATAATTAAAGATAATAATTTAACGATATTCAGTATAGTATATAAAAACTATTGTTATTTAGTAATGTCTTTTAGATTAAGCTTAACATTCTTAATTAATTAGAGATATATAAATGATATGTTTCTGAGTATATTAAAACAATTTATAATATTATATCAGAATAATATTCTGATATTCAATAACACGCGAGAAGAATATAAATAGTATATTAAGAAGATATTAAAGATTTTAAAGAAAGTAGAACTTTAAATAAATATTAAGAAATGTGACTTCTATATTATAAAGATTAAATTCTTAGATCTATTAATAGATATAAATAAGATGTGATTAAATTCGACTTAAATTAAAACAATTTAGAAGTGAAAGATATTTAAATTAGAGAATATATAAACAGTATAATAATTTCTTAAATTCATTAATTACTATTAACATTTCTATAAAAATTTTGATTAAATCGCTAAATTATTAAATAACTTATTAAGAAAGAATATCTTATTAATATAAGATGAATTCTATATCAAAACATTTAAGAGATTAAAGAAATTAATAATATCTGATTTAGTTCTTTAGCATTTTAATTCAAGAAAGAAGATTTACGTGAAATATAATACAAGTAATCACATTATTAAAGAAATTCTCTTACAGAAAGAATTAAATAAAGAATTATATTTTATTACTTATTACTTAAGTAGTATAAGTTTAATAAAGAGAAATTATATTATATATAATAAGAAATTATTGACGATAATTTAATGCTTCGAGAAATAAGAGTCTAAGCTATAAAGTATTAAAGAAGATATTATTAAAGTGCTTATAAATTATAAGACTCTAAAGTATTTTATATTAATAAAGAAGTTAATAAAATAATAAATAAGATAAGTAGAGTTCTTAATATAATTTAACTTTAAAGTTGTTTATTAATTAGAGATAGTTAATAGAAAGACTGATATCTTAATAAGAAGAGAGAAGAATATTTTTAGAGCAAAGAATAATTCTAATTTACATTAGATATTATTAATATTAAAGATATTATTTAAGAAAGTTTAGAAGAATTATAAGATGACGTGTATTATATAAGAGATTCACACGTTAGATAAGAATGTTAAGTAAATAAATAGAAATGATTATAATCTAAAAGAGATTTATAAGATCTTATAAAATAAGATTGAGAATATCTATAATAAATATTAGATAAGTCTATATAAGAAGTGAGAAGATCTGATCTACTTTTAAGATAGATTAGCGATTTTTATAAAGTTAGAAAATCTGTAAATATAAATAATTTAATAGATTTATAAGAGTTGAGAGATCGAATATATAAGAGAATTGAAGATATTACAATTAATTTAAAAATTATATTAATTTTCTAAGCTAATAAAAGCAGTTAAGCGGTATTTAAGAAACTATTACATCTATTAGAGATTAAAGATAAGAAGATAGCGCTTAAAAGAAGAGTTATAATCTCTCTTAATTTCTAAAATATCTTAAAAGAATATCTCTATAAATTTTATAATAAGATTACTAAAATTAAAAGAATTTAATATAATTCTTAATATAATAGATCGATTAATGAAAGAAAGACACTATATTATTTATATAATTATTAATAAGAATATAATCGCGGCAAATACAGCTAAAATATTATATAAGAATATATAGAGAATTCACAGTCTATTTAATATAATTATGTTGGATAAAGATTCTTAATTTACGAGTATAATATAATTATATCTATATAAGATTCTAAATATTATCGCGAAGCTGTTTACAGCATTTTATTCATAAATAAATAAATAAATAAAGATTATAAATGCGGAAATAAAGCGTTACTTATATAATTACATGAACTTTAATTAGAAGAATTAAGCGGAATTGTTATTAAGTGCGGAATTCGCGATTAACGCAGTTATATTTAAATCAATTTAGTTATCTTTATTTATAATTAATAAAGAATATAAGTTATAAATAAGCTTTAACGCGATAGAGAAGTTAAGAATGATTAGATAATAAATTAAGTTATAGAAGACTTAAAGTTTAATAAAGTTAATAACTAAAATATAAAGCTAAATGAAGAATTATTTAGCTCAGACTTAGAAGAGATAGAAGGAGCAGATTAATAAGTATTATTAACTAATAATATTCAAGAAAGAAGAGAAGATATAACTGTTAACAAAGAACATTTATATTATTAAATCTTATAAAAAGCTGAACGCGAAATAGATCAATTTATATAAAATATTGAAGAAGCTGAGAGACGTCTATAAACTTAAATTATCTATATTTATAAAGATTTATTTTATTTTCTATTTTATATTATTATTTAGAGATTTAGAGAATTTCTTATTTAAATAAGAATATCTTATATCTTTCTTTATTATTACGAAAATAAAGATAAACGCGAAATAAGAAGTGAAGAATATTATTAATATTAAGAGAGTAGATAAATATCTTAAAATAAGAGTGTAATAAGTAAATTATTTAGAGAATTTAATATATTATTTGATTAAGAATCTTAAGAATTTAAAGAATATTCTTAATAATTATTACTTAAGAAACGCTGATAAGTTAAGATCTAAATAATTAAAAGACAGCTTTAAGAAGTGAGTTAAAGATGAGAAGAAGAATAATATTTCTAAGTTATTACTTAAGAAAGAGATGTTAATGAGCTCGATTAATAATAAGAAGATTAGTGATTAGAAGTAGAAAAATAATACTGCTGACTATTAATTGAGAATAATTAATTTAATAAGCTGAGAAGTAATATCACGAGTTATTACAGCTATAAAGAATAGTTATACGCGAGAGATAATTATAGACTGAATAATGAGAATCTAACTATTTTATTATATGTGCGATATAACAAAATATCTAAGACTTATGTGCGGGCTTAACGCGTTAGAACTATATCTTCTGATTAGATCTCAGAATGCGGAAGCTGTATTAAGATTAATGACTATAATGCGTATCTGATATTTCTACAGCTTCTCTATAAGCTAAATTAGTTTCTGCAATTTAAGTATTTGTTTTTATAAACTATTAAATATATCTAGCTTGAGCTATTACACTATTCGCTATTTTACAAATCTCTGCGATCAAATCCTTCGATTTTAATAGAATTAAATATTATTATTACTCTTCTTTTATAATCTATATATTTTCGATATTTATAAATAATCTATTTAAGTTAATTAAGATCTTTTTTTATCTCTTTGCATTAATCTTCTCTATTTTTGAGATCTGAGTGTTAATTTATTATATATTATGAGCTTTTTCAGAGTGTAATTTATTAAATATCTTCGCTATCTTATTAAATAGAATTTATATATTTTAAGATGAATTTATAGTGTTAAGAAAAGAGCTTTAAGTCTTTAAAAGCTGTTATTTATTTTATAAAATCTGAAGAATTATTAAGTTATTATTTTATTATTTTTGAGATGTTTTTAAAATAGAATAATTAAAGAATCTTTTTAGAATTTCAAGAAAATAGATCAGCTTTATATTATTCAGCTTTAATATAAACCTTATTTAGAGTATATTCTCTTATCTTATTATAATATTTAATAAAGTGAATCTTCTTAATAATTATTAAATTCTTAAATTAAGCTAAACTTTTAATTTTAACTTAATAACTTTATTTAATTTATAAGAATATTAAGAGATTAAAAGACTAAAGAATATAACTTAAATAAGAAGATAAGTAAATCAGCTAAATCTTATTCTAAAAGCATATCTATATAAATTTAAATATAATATAACTTTTATAATTATTAAGAAGTAGAATTTAATAGATATTAATAAGCTTTAATTAAGTTTCGAATATAAATATCTCTTTCAATTATTATATATTAATATCATTTAATATTTAATTATTTTTAAAGTAAGAATATAATTAATTTAAAATCTTTATATATTTAAATTATAAGCTTTATATACTTTTACTTTTAAAAATAATAAGATATTAAATATAACTTTTTATAATTA
>JAABUK010006001.1_pt1 | contig 18430 bp, 19 predicted proteins | sample 5559141 | NCBI WGS metagenome assembly JAABUK01 (sample SAMN10711869, study PRJNA513367) | rock metagenome | isolation source: Antarctica rocks | place: Antarctica: Victoria Land, Pudding Butte nord | collected 2016-01-03 | reverse complement strand
GTTGCCGCTCATTGGAATTGTGTCCAGATTTACCAGCCAGAAAGGGTGCGATCTGATTGCCGCGGCACTCCCCTTGTTGTTGGCTGAGAAGAGCTTCAACTTTGTGGCCTTAGGGAGTGGCGAACCGGAATACGAAAACTTGTTTCGTAATCTGGCGGCGCGGTTTCCGGGGCAGGTGGGTGTACGTATCGGGTATGACGACGGCCTGGCGCACCGAATTGAGGCTGGCTCAGACATGTTCCTAATGCCCTCGCGCTATGAGCCGTGCGGATTAAACCAGATTTATAGTTTGCGCTACGGTACGGTTCCGGTCGTGCGGGCAACTGGAGGCCTTGACGACACAATTGAGAGTGAGACTGGCTACAAATTTGCCCTTTATTCCGCTGAAGCATTGACGCGTGCGTTAAGGACGGCTTTGGCGGGATACAAAAATCGGGCGGGCTGGCAGGCTATGATGAAAGCTGGTATGGCTCGCGACTTTTCCTGGGACAGTTCGGCCCGGGAGTACGACAAGCTATACAGCCACCTGCTGAATCCTGGGGCGGCATAAATCATCAAAAGGTAAGCGAGGCACTTATGGCAGGCACAAATACACTAACGTTCACAGACTCCGCATTCGATACGGAGGTTTTAAAGTCGGAAACGCCAGTACTGGTCGATTTCTGGGCTGAATGGTGCGGACCTTGCCGCCAAATGACGCCGACAATCGATCAGATTGCGGAAGATTATAAGGGTAAGGCTAAAATTGGAAAGTTGAACGTCGATGACAATGGTCAGACGGCGGCACGCTATCAGATTCGCGGCATTCCGGCGCTGCTACTTTTTAAGGACGGCAAGATAGTAGACCAGCGCGTTGGGGCAGTGGGCAAATTGGAACTGCAGAAAATGCTGGATGCTCACGTGGAAGCGAGCGTACCTCCAACCCAGGTCTAAGAAGTGGTAGGGGGCAGGCTGGCCGCTTGCCCTCCTGTTTGTTATGGCTGTTGGGGCAGAAGTTCCGAAGACTGTTTCAAGATGTCTTGTTCCTGCGCGGAAAACTGTTTTTTCCACGTGGAACTTTGTAAGCGCGACTGCCGTTCGCCTTCAGGCAAAGAGCGTAGCGTGTCTAGTTCCCGACGCACTGCCGCCTTCCTCTGCAGAGGCAGTTGCTGAATGTCCCGAGCAATCCCACGAATTTGTGTCTGGCGGTCGGAAGGCAACTCCTGAAAACGCTCTAAGCGCTTCTCCAATTGCGATCGTTGTTCCGGGGTAAGCCGTTGCAGATGGGAGAGACGTTTTTCGATGCGGTCCCGCCTCTCCGCCGGTAATGCGTCCAACGCGGTGCGGCGCTCAGTTGAGTTCATTTTCTCCAAACGTTTAATTTGTTGTTCGGAATCCCGCTTGGGGGCACCGCTCTCACCCTTACTTCCTCCACGCTCGGGACGTGTTCTAGGTGCCGGGCGGTTCAAGCCACGTGGAACATGCTGAGCCAGAGCGATTACGGGCAGACTGGCTGAAATGGCGCACCCGCACCAAATTGCTAATCGAATTGGAAAAACCTGTTTCACTGTAAAATTTCAAATTCCCAGCTACATCGATTTGGAAGCGTTTTCCTTCTCTTCTGCCGCCAGATCAAACTGCCGCAGCATTTCCAAATCATCGAGAGTCCTTTCCACCTGTTCCGCTTCCCTATTGGAAACCGGAAGCGCAACAGCCCCTGCGCTGGCATAACTGGGACGTGCGGAAACGGCGCTAGCACCTGGGCCCGCCGAATGATCGAAAACAAACCCGGCGGCGACGACGATTCCCGCTAACCCTAAGGCCAGCGATGGCTGCGCAAACATGGGCCGTATGGATGCCGCCAGACGCTCATACCAGGGCTGCGCCAAAGACGCGTCAATTTTCGCGTAGAGCCCGCGATTGAAGCCAGAACTGACGTCAGGCATGTTCCAGGAATCTAGGGCTTTCCATAATGCGGACTGACTGAGCGAATCCTCACGGCAAGCGGGGCAAAGTTCAAAGTGAGAAGCTGCCGCATCACCGGTATGCTTCAGCAGCAATTCCGCGCGTTCCTCTTGCTTCAAATTGCATTTCATTTTGCTTTCCCTTTCCCCTGAGTTCATCTTCTTTTATGCCATGTGCGCCAGACGGGCACGCAACGTTTCATAAGCCCGGAACAGTAGCGACTTTACAGCCGACTCCGTACAACTTAACACTCCGGCGATCTGCGAATATTCCATTTCATCGTACTTATGCATGAGTACTGCCGCTCGCTGCTTATCGGGCAGCGAAGCGATGGCCCCGCGAATCTCATTCAATTTGACTTCGTAAACCATCCGGGATTCCACCGTAGGCTTCCGATCCGAAACCTGAATGGCGGGCGAACCTTCCATTTCCTGATCGAGCCGCTCCTGGCCCCGCTCGTTCTTGCCATCCCGAAGCCAGTTCAATGCCAGATGCGTGGCGATTCGAAACAACCACGTGGTGAACTTGGCGGTCGGTTCGTATGTGGCGCGCGATCGGTACACCCGCAGGAAAACTTCCTGGCCCAACTCTTCGGCGATCGCGAAATCCTGCACCATACGATACAAAAAATGAATTACCGAAGTCCTATGTTTCTCCAGTAACAAAGCAAAACTTGCCCCGTCACCGTCCCGGACACGAAGCATCAATTGGGCGTCGGTATCCGGAGCCGATGTGGGCCCCATGTCAGTCTTAACCCCCTGCTGCATGAAAGGTTTCGCATGAGGAAGTGAAAACATCTTCAGAACGGCTATCCGGAACAGCGCCGTCACTCTCCCCGTAGCGAGCGTTCCATTAAGATAGCTATGGCGTCTGGGGCGGAGCGCTCGCCGTGCAGAACAGCGTGCATTTGCTGTGAGATAGGGAGATCGACATGCTCCCGAATCCCTAGCTGCACCACTGAGCTAGTAGTCTTAATGCCTTCGGCAACAGTTTTCATACCGTGCAAAATCTGCTGGAGAGTTTGGCCCGCGGCAAGCTGAATGCCCACTTGGCGGTTTCGGCTTAATTCTCCCGTGCAGGTCAGCACCAGGTCGCCCAAGCCCGCCAATCCAGACAGCGTTTGCGGCTGAGCGCCCATTGCGGCGGCCAACCGGGACATTTCCGCCAGACCGCGCGTGATCAGTGCGGCAATGGCGTTTTGTCCCAAATCTAGGCCGTGGCAGACGCCGGCTGCGATTGCGATCACATTTTTAACCGCGCCACCAACTTCAACCCCCATCACATCTTGGCTGGCGTACACACGGAAACGGGCTGCGCTGAAAAGATTTTGTACTTCCAAAGCAAGACGTAGGTCGCGGCTAGCAACAACTATCGCGGTAGGTTGTTCCTGGGCTACTTCGCGTGCAAAACTGGGCCCTGAAAGCACCACAATTCTGTCGCTGCCGGCGGATTCCTTAAGCACTTCAGACATACGCGAAAGCGTGCCCTCTTCCAGGCCCTTGGTGGCACTGATGAGGAGGGTCTCAGGGGATAAGCCGCCGCGCGCGGACACGGCTACTTGGCGAAGTGCATGAGAAGGAACCGCGAACGTGACCGTGTCAGCACCCTGAACGCAATTGTGCATATTTGTGCAGATTTCTATGCTGTCGCACAAAGGAAACCCGGGCAGATAGGCTTCATTCATGCGGGTTTTTGATATCCGCTCCGCCAGATCGGGGTTATGCACCCATAGCCGCACCGGAAGGCCACGGCGTGCGAGCACTAGTGCAATCGCGGTACCCCAACTGCCTGCCCCCACCACTGAGGGCCGGTTCATTTGGGGCGCTGCCCAGCCCATGTGAAAACTCGCTCAGTACCGTTACGGATACGCTGGATATTTTCGAGGTGACGCCAAAGCACCAGGGCGCAGCAGACTATCGCGGCAGTCATGAGCGGCCACCCCGGCTGAGCGATCAGCCAAACGGCCAAGGGAAAAGTCATCGCACCCAGGATCGACCCTAGTGAAATCATACGCATACTAAGCAGCGCAGCCAGGAACACCAGCACGACCGCCGCTGTAGCACCGGGTGCCAAGAAAAGGAAGGCACCCAAAAAGGTGGCAACCCCCTTGCCGCCTTTAAACCGTAAAAACGGCGTGAATATATGGCCCAGCATTACGCAAACTGCAGCCGCACTAGCCCATGCGATACTGCCGCCGGACATGCGAAAAGCGAACCAGACAGCGAGGTATCCTTTCCCTGCATCTAAGATCAGAGTGGCAAGACCGGCAACAATGCCCGCGGCGCGATGCACATTGGTAGCTCCGATATTCCCGCTGCCCTGGGCCCGAACATCCTGACCGGTTTTCCACTTTACCAGCAGTAAACCTACAGGCACTCCACCTATTAGGTAGGCAATCAGCAGCGATAGATATTCCATTAGCGAGCCAGCACCGAGAGCGAATAGGTTTGCAGCTTGGTGTAGCGGCCCGCGCAGCTTTCATAAAAAGAATATTCCGTGCCCGGAAATGTGCCGAAGCACTCCGGCTGCAATTCGGCGAGCCGCTCACGCAGACCGTGGAGCCGTGTCGCTTCAGGAATGCGGGCAAGCGTTACATGGGGGCGGTAAGGATGTTTTTCGGGCGCGATACCCAGAATCTGCAGAGCCGCATCGGTAGATTGGGCGAGCGCGGTGAGTTCAGCGGAGGGCTCGACTCGCGCGAAGAGGACTTTTGGGCGACGGTCATTCGGGAAAAAACCGACGCCGCTCACAGTGACGTTTGGCTCCGGGTACATAGCGGGCAGGGCGTCCCGGACTTCATTCAGGCGCTCTGCCGGCCATTCGCCGATGAACTTTGTGGTGATGTGCAGGTTCGCCTCGGGGCTCCACCTCAAGCGCGCCAGGGGCTGTAACTCCCGGGCAAGATCCGAGAGCCGGCCGCGGACTTGCGGACTAACATCAAGAGCGGTAAACAAACGCATAATAAGCGGGTGAATGCCATTCTCCCACGATGCTTTTACGCGCGTCCGGCAGCCGAGGTAGCGCGAGGACTGCTGGGGCAACTGCTGGTGCATGGCGAAACATCCGGCGTGATTACGGAAACCGAGGCTTACTTAGGACGCGAGGATCTGGCGAGCCACTCCGCGAGAGGAGTGACGCCGCGAACCGCCGTGATTTTCGGGCCTCCCGGGCATGCGTATATTTATCTGAATTACGGCTTGCACGAATGCCTGAACCTGATTGCGGAGCCGGAGGGGATGGCCGGTTGCGTCTTGCTGCGGGCGATTAAACCGGAGCAGGGGCTGGCGCTGATCAGAGAGCGCCGCGCCGGGGTGAAGAAAGAACGCGATTTGGCAAATGGACCAGGGAAACTGACTCAAGCCTTGGGGATTACGCGGGCGCTGAACGGCGCGGATGTGACTCGCGGTATTTTGCACGTGGAGCAGCGGCCTGCCGTGCACCCTTCGCGGATTCTGACTACCCCGCGCGTGGGGATTACCAAGTGCGCGGACTGGCCTTTGCGGTTCGTGCTTCGCTAAGACCGGCCATGGCCGGTCCCACTATGCCACCGGGCCTTCGCCTTGCGATAGATCGGTCAGGATTTGCTCGCGCCGGCTACCGGCTGCACCCACGGCTGAGTGCAATCCGATTCCGTACAGCAAGGCACCGAACACGGCGGACAAGGCAATCATAGAGAAAAAGATCGTTTCGCTTTGAAACACAGATCGGGCCCAATAGGAGAGGACAATTGGTAACAATACAATTGGCGTGCACACCAGAACGATAGCGTTCAGCGCTTTGGCCGCACCGTGCTGTGAAATTTGGGTAGGGTTGAGCGGCCGGGGCATCCGCACGGAGGCGATGTTCCCGAACGCCACCATGTACATGGCGGCTATCAGCGTAACAACAATGCTTTCCGCGAGTTTTCCTGGTTTAATCTGGATGCGGAAGAGAGCGGCCGTTAGGGTCACCATGCCAATTTCCACCAAGATAAACGTTAACGCGGCAAGGTTCTTCGCGATTAACGTTTTGGCGAAGGTGACGGGATAAGAGAACCAGGCCTGCACGGCGGAACGATCATAGCCAAAGCAATTGAAATATGAAACCTGGCCGAGAAGCAGGATGGCGTAGACGCTACAGAACGTCAAGATGTTTTGGCTGAAGAATGAATTGGGATGACTGCGCTCATTCATTAATCGCGGAATATACATGACCAGACCGAAAGCCGAGCCCATAAAGAAGATGAAGCGGAACTGTGGCGTGCGGAGCAAAGAGCGTAGTTCTTTTTCCATGATGGCGGCGAGCGGATCAGGAAAGAGAAGAGCCGGCCAGCGGAACAGCGGCTCAAAGCGCGTGGAGCGCTCCGTTTGCGGTGCCGTGCGCGAACCTGAGCCGCTTCCATCCACCATAAGGTTTGTTTCAAACTGCCACCGCGCCAAAAAATAAACACCGAACAGCAATCCGCTTAGGGTTAGAAAAGGAACTAGGTAAGCGGTTCCTAGAAGCAGATGGCTGGCCGCGCTCCAGGGAAGAAACGGCGCGTCAGGGAACTGCTTTGTATCCAGATCGCGCACGCGGAAGCCCTTCATCAGAAGAATCTGCGGCCCCACGGAGATGAGTACGATGACAAACATCATCAACTCTTTCATTCGCTTGCGCAGTAGGAACCGCTCCAGCACACTACGGATGGCCGCGGAAAGCAGAATATTCAGCGCGATCACAAGCAGCGCAACCGCAATGAAACCGGGTACATGGAGCCACCCGCCGGTTTCCGGATTTCGCCCCAGGCCAATTACGACGCCCGCGAGCACGACAATCATTTCGGCGCAAGTGGTGAGGCGAAGCAGCAGTTCCACGATGAAGAGCGTGCGGTGAGGAATGGGATAGGCCAGCAGTTTTTTGAGGTCGAGCGATGCGCCCATGCTCGCGGTGATGACGGGCGTGATTTGCCAGTAGAGCATCATTACGAAAAGTGCGCCGGACAGGACTAACGGGAACAAGCGGCTATTGCCGGGATTGCGAAAAAAGGACTGAGCGGCGAAGGCTGCGGCGGCCCAGAAACCATAGAAGACGAACCCGGAGATCCAACTCACAATTGCTGTCGCACGCGCGCCGCTGGTGCGGAACGCGCGCATACTGCGCCATTGGGCGAGCAGGATAGCAGCGATCATTTGGAAAGCGGGGTGATGATGGCGGTGAGCAAATCGGGTTTCGATTCGTCACGAATCAGATGGGGGTAGCGCTCCCCGGCGTGATAGTTGACGCGGAAGGTGTGAAACACCTCTCCATCCCGTACCAGCATTTCGGTGGGCGCAGAATCCTTGGCTGCTTTGGCGATGGCGTCATGAAGAATCGCCGGTGTATACGCGCGGTTGTTTACCGCAATCAGTTTGACCGCGGGTGCGATGCCAGCCTGTTGCGCGGGGCCGCCGATGCGGACATCGGAGACAGTACCGTCCTCCTTAATCTTCATGCCGACCGAATACGTGACGTTGGTGTACTTGCGCGCTGTCTCCACATCTTTCCAGAGCTGGCCAGCGGTATCGGTGTAGGTGAGTTTCCAACCGCTGCCCGTAATGCCGCCGAGCGGCGCGTGCGGGTCAGTTGAATCCAGACGCTTGCGAAGGAAGGCGGCCCAGTCATAGGGCTGAACTTTGTTCAACGCTATGACAATGTCATTGAAAGTGTAGGGCTTCACTTCCGGCTTGCCGTTTCCGCCGCCGTGAAATGCGCGGCAGAAATCGTTCAGCGATTGAGCGCCTTTGCTCAATTGACGTATCTGCACATCGGTTTCGAGCCAGATTAGCGTACCTTCGGGATAGTAATCCACGCTACGCCGGTAGTCATCGTAATCTCCGCGAGCACTATAAAGAATCTGAGCGGCCGTCGCGGTGTCCTGCAACGGACGCCACTGGCGGCCTACTTTGTTATCGAGATCGGCAGCGGTTGCGGCCAGTTCTTCGCGATAGAGTTCGGGAGTGGAAAGGCCGGAGCGCGGAGTGAGGATCTCGCCCAGGTATTCGGTAAGGCCTTCATACACCCAAAGCAGATCGCCCTTCATGGGCTGTTCGTAATCCGGAGTTGCCAGTCCAGCGGGGCGGCGGAACTTGCCGTTCCAGGAATGCGTCATCTCATGCGGCAGCAACCCGGGGGAGGCACGCCGCTGGACGTCATCGATGAGGAACCGCTCACCCACGCGGTCATCGCTCGATTCGTGATGCTCCAAACCGAAGTGCGCGACATGGTCGCTAAGTGAGAGCAGGAAGTGATAATCGCGGTAGTGGCGCGCACCGAAGAGAGCGCCTGTTTCCAGCACCAGCTTCTTGTAATGCTCCACCTCAGCGGGTGGAATTTCAAGAGCGGCGTCGCTATCGGAAGCTAGATGTAGATAGTGCTTCGGCTCGGAACCGGGGCTCAGGTCAATGGTGCGGAAATGGGCGGCGCTTAAGACGGGCGAATCGATCAGGGTGGTGAGAGAGCTGGGCTGAAACTGCACCGTATCGCCGGATTCCGTGGCAATGGGCAGCGCGGAACCGTAGCGCCAGCCCCGCGGCACCTTCAGATTCGCGCGGTAGTTCAGCTTGTCGGTTGGGGTGCCCGCTGGGTAGAGCAGGAATTGATTCCAGTTCAGCACAGCCATTTCGGAAGTGGCGGAACTGCCGGAGGAAAAGCCACCCGCATCCGCAGGCATAATGAAATCGATCTTGACAGTGATAGAGTTCACGCCAGCAGGTACTGTTAAGTGAAACCCGTACATGTTCACGGGATCGCGCTGCCACGGAATAGCGGCGGCTCCGGCAGTAACGCGGATGCCTACCAGATCCGCAATCGGCCCGGTCGGCCCGTGCTCGCCCGGCACCCACTGCGGATAGAGCAGGGTGAGTTCGCCGGGCTTGACGGGGAACACCATGCTCGAGTGAATCAAGCGGCGCGGTGCGTCCGTTGCATCCACACTCAATTCGACGGGAGCAGTCTGCGCCGGTAGCAGCGCGATACTCATCAGAAGCGGTATCAGAAATTTCATTTTTTTAGAGCCAGTCCAGTCTTTCGAAAGCTTTTTCCGCGCCTACTTCGCGTACGAACACTTCTTCTAACGTTTCATCGCCGCTTCGCAGTTCGGCCATGGAGCCCATGCGCACAATGCGCCCGGCTTTGATGATGGCGACATGATCGCAGAGCCTCTCCACCACTTCCAGCACATGCGACGTTAAGAAAATAGTGGCGCCGTGCGAAACCTGATCGAGCAGTATGTCTTTCATCAGGCGCGCGCCAACCGCATCGACGCCTTCGAAGGGTTCGTCCATCAGGAAGAGCTCTGGCCGGTGGATGAGCGAAGCGGCCATGGCGACGCGTTTGCGCATGCCTTTTGAATAATCGGCAATGATTTTGCGTGGTTCAGCGAGTTCGAAGAGGGCAAGCAACTCGCGGGCGCGCTCGATTGCCAGCGGCCGCGCGAGCTCATACATGCGGCCTACAAATTCCAGGAACTCCGCGCCCGTGAGCCGATCGAAGAGAAGCGATTCATCGGGAACGAGTCCGATGCGCTTCTTAATCTCCATATCCTGAGCGGGCATGGGGAAACCGAGGAGTTCGATTTCGCCCGAGGTAGCCGGAATCAGACCCGTGAGCATTCGGATGGTAGTGCTTTTCCCTGCCCCGTTCGGACCCAGGAATCCGAAGAAGCTGCCTCGCGGGACCGTGAGGGTCAAGCCGTCGACAGCCGCGCGTCCCTCATAAACTTTGCGCAGATCGCGGATGGCGATAGCGGGTGATGCGTCCTGCATGGATTTATTGAGTGTAGTGGATGCTTGCACCACATATACTTTTGAGGTGCGAATTCTAATTCTCGTGTTTGGGCTACTTTTTTCAGCAACTGCGCAAGATGTGTATCGAATCTCAAATGAGAAGCTGACGGTAACCGTTAAAAAGCAGGGCGGTGCCATTGCGAGCGTCACGCTCGATGACGATAAGCAGCACAGGAACCCGCTTTGGGAACCGAACAACGGAACTTTTGGATCGAGCCTGGGCCACTTTCTCTGTGTGGATGGATTCGGCGGCGTTTCGAAAGAAGAACAGGCGGCCGGGTATCCCTTTCACGGCGAGGCATACACGCAGCCGTTTTCGGGACAGGCGGCGGGAGCAGAAATGCGGCTGAACACCACCCTGCCGCTGGCACAGGAAACGGTGGCGCGCAATTTGACTCTGCTGCCTGGCCGGGCGGTTCTGCAGGTGGATACAACACTCACCAGTCAAGTGAGCTTTGACCGCCCCGTGCAGTGGGCGGAACATGCCACGGTAGGTTCGCCCTTTCTGGAACCGGGGGCTACCGTAATTGATATGCGGGCGGTGAAAGCGAAAACGCGCCCGTACGTGCCGCCCGCGGGCGGGTTGCCGCATCGCTTGCCTTCCGGGCAGGAATTTACGTGGCCGCTGGCGCCTTCGGTAGGTGGTGCGCAACTAGATATGCGGCTCACTCCGGACCAGCCGAATTCAGGGGACCATACAACATCGCTTATGGACCCAGCCCGGGAGTGGGCCTGGGTAACGGCTTTGAATACGAAACAGCACCTGGTGATCGGCTATCTGTTCCGGCGGGAAGAGTTTCCGTGGATCCAGAGCTGGGAGAACTACCCGCCTTCAGGCAAGCTGGCGCGGGGACTGGAATTTTCGACGCAGCCTTTCGACGTACCTCGCCGCCAGGTGGTGAGTGAAAATTCGCTCTTCGGCGCGCCGACGTACCGATGGCTGCCCGCCAAAAGCGCCATCACTGCGCGCTTTTACGTGTTTGTGGCAAATGTCCCCGAAAACTGGCGCAAAGTGGACGACGTGCGGTTCGAAAACGGGGTAATCACGGTCGTCACCGCCGCCGGATCTTTGACGCTTTGAACAATTACACAACTCTTACACGGCGCTTAGGCGGTGGTTGCTAGCGTTAGATTGTGAGCTCAAACATTACCGTTCTGCCGCGCAAAGATGCAATCAACTGGACTACGACGTCAGTTATGCTCCTGCTGCACGTTGGCGCAATCGCGGCATTCTTTTGCTTTAGTTGGAAGAACCTGATTATTGCAGCGGTCCTCTACTGGATGACCATCGGCTTCGGGATCGGCATGGGCTACCATCGCCTGCTGACCCACCGCTCGTATAAGGTGCCCAAGATTGTGGAATACTTCTTTGCTGTCTGCGGCACCCTCACTCTTGAAGGCGGACCAATTTTCTGGGTGGCAACACACCGCGTTCATCATCAGCATTCCGATAAAGATGGCGATCCGCATACGCCACGGCACGGTGGGTTTTGGGCCCATGTGGGCTGGATCATTTTCGGTGAAGCCAAGCACAGCGATACCAAGCGGATGTCGAGGTATGCGCCGGATTTAGCGAAAGACCCTTTTTATATGTGGCTGAATAGCTGGCATGTGATGCCGCTTGTCGCTTTGAGCGTGATTCTGTATTTCGTCGGAGGATGGTCATTAGTGGCCTGGGGTACCTGCTTGCGGGTAGTGCTGGGGCTTCATGCAACCTGGCTGGTAAATTCGGCAACCCATATGTGGGGTTCACGGCGCTTTGCCACTAAAGATGATTCGCGCAACAGCTTCTGGGTGGCGATTCTGACATTTGGCGAAGGCTGGCACAACAATCACCATGCGCATCCAACGTCCGCACGCCACGGCTTAGCCTGGTACGAAGTGGATGTCACTTGGATGCACATCTGGTTGCTGAGCAAGCTTGGCATTGCGCAGAACGTAAAAGTCGCCGCGCTGGATGAAAAACTAGCGGAACGCGAAGCAGCGTAAGCCAGCGGCACCGTTACCGTGCCGGCCCCGGCGCTAAACTAAGCCATGGCACTCGGGGCCCGGCGCAGATCCATCGCCGTATTCATTACGGTGGGAGCGTGTTCGGTCGCTCTGGCAGTTGCGCTCAATGTAGGATTTATCGTTCTCACCTGGCGCACCGGCGTGATGTTGGTGCTAGGAATTCTGTTCTTCGGGCTGATCATTGCCGGAATGGTGCTGAACACAATATTTCTGGTGCGCGAAATTCGCAGAAATGAGTTGCATGACCAGTTCATCAACTCCGTCACTCATGAATTAAAAACCCCCGTTGCCTCAATCCAGCTTTACCTGCAAACGCTCAAGGCCAGGGAAATGGATGAGGCCAAACGCCAACAGTTTTACGATGTGATGCTGGCCGATAGCCATCGGCTGACAAAAACAATAGAACAGGTATTGCGCGCAGGGCAGGCCAAAGCTCCCCATTCACAACTTAACCGCGTGGTGCTCGATTTCGGAGAATTGGTTTTGAGCTGTGTAGAACTTGCAAGGGTGAGGCACCATCTGCCGGAGGGCGCGATTCAGTATGAGCCGCAACGGGCGATGGTTCTGGGAGACTCGGAAGACCTGAAAGCTGCCGTTTCCAATCTTCTGGACAATGCAATCAAGTACTCTCAGACGGAAGTGTGCGTGAAGGTGGAAGTGACGCGGCCAGATGCAAAACATGTAGCGGTGCGCGTGCGCGATTCCGGGGTTGGCATTTCAGCGTCTGAGTTGAGCCGCATCTTTAAGCGGTTTTATCGCGTTCCCGGCACGGTTACCATGCGCGTGAAAGGAACGGGGCTGGGCCTGTTCATTGTGAAATCCGCGGCGCAGAAGCATGGTGGACGCGCGTTTGCGGAAAGTGCGGGGCCAGGGCACGGCAGCACATTCACGATTCAGTTACCCAGCGCATGACCTCAATTCTGATTGTGGAAGATGAGCAGCATCTGGCCGACGGGTTGCGGTTTAACCTGGAGGCGGACGGGTATGAAGTGGAAGTAGCGGAGAGCGGCGAAGAAGCTCTGCAATCCTTGTCAAAACGGCCCGTGGATCTGGTGTTGTTGGACGTGATGCTGCCCGGCATGGACGGTTTCGCCGTCGTTTCGGAATTGCGCGCCAAACGCCAGTTTGTACCTGTGCTAATGCTGACCGCGCGCGGACGGGCGGAAGATGTGTTGCAAGGCTTTGCAGCAGGCGCTGATGACTACCTGACAAAACCGTTCGAACTCTCCATCCTGGTGGCTCGCGTGAAAAGCCTGCTCAGAAGGAAACAGTGGTTACAACCAGCCCCCCCAGACCGATTTGAATTTGAAGGCCGCGTGATTGACTTCGCCGCTATGGAGATCTTACGCGGTGAAAACCGGTGGCCGCTGACGCTGATGGAAGCGAACCTTCTGCGGTATCTGTCGGAACGCCAGGGCAAATCCATTTCGCGCAAATCCATTCTGGAAGATGTGTGGGGCGTGCACGAGGATACGGATACGCGGGCGATTGATAACTTCATTGTGCGGTTGCGGCGGTACCTGGAAGACGATCCCGCCGAGCCCAGATACCTTACGACCGTGCGGGGAGTCGGTTACCGGTTTCAAATCACTTCCTAAAAATCAGGATGTGCTGTTGGGGGAGCGTCTCGATGGATTTCTCGAAGCGGAAACCTTCCGGCTCCAGTTCAGTCTGAACCTGCTTGACAGTCATCTTGTGCTCTTCGCGAATGGGAACATTCGGATCTTCTTTGCGGTATTCCAGCAAGACCAGGCGGCCATTTGGCTTGAGCGATTCGCGAAGGTGGCGGAGCATGGCTTGGGGCTTGGAAAATTCGTGATACACGTCCACAAGCAGCACCAGATCCAGCGTATTGGCAGGCAGATGAGGATCGTCTTCCGCGCCGACAACGGTCTGAACATTACCGATTCCAACCTTCGCCATGTTCTTGCGAAGCTGCGCGAGCATTTCTGGCTGAATATCATTCGCGTACACCTTGCCATTCGCACCGACGCGGCGCGCGAGCTTCTCCGTAAAGTAACCGACGCCCGCGCCCACATCGCCCACAACAGAGCCAGAGAGGATACCGATCGCATCGAGAGCTTCTTCCGGATGTTCTTCGGCGGCGCGTTCCGGGCGGGTGAGCCAATCCGCGCCGCCCATTCCCATGACACCCGCAATGGGACGCTTAGTGACTGGGTGGGCATCCTGGCCGCAACCAGGTAACGCGAGCAGCATGGCGCAGAGCAGCAGCTTTGTCATACTTCTTCAGATTACCGGTTACGGGGGAGTGATGTGGAACATGAGTGGTTTTCTGGAAAAGGTTCCGGCACGGTACTCAGAATGTGAGCCAAGCCTTTAAAACTTCATATCCAAGCCCTTTTTGGGAGTAGGTATTGAAGAGGTCAGCCCGATCGGTATTCGCAATGATGATCAAAGACGCGTTTTTCTCAGGCAGCAAAAGGTTGAGTAAGCGCGTGCTTCCGATATCGCCCTGCCGTTCGACGACGTGGAGAGGCGGTTTGGTGAGGGGAAGATCATAAGCCCACGAGCCCAGTGCTTCGCCGTAGAGCTTTGGGTCCGCGCGGAACATCGCTTGGGTGGCCTCAGCCGAAAGCAGGCGGTGAGAAAGCAGAGCCTCATTCCACTTCACAACATCCAAAGCGTTGCCGTAAAGCGCTCCCGAGGAACCGTAGGTGCTAACGTTCTGTGGCGATTCCTGCATGCCGTCTTCTTGATAACCAAGAGCGGTTACAGGGTCCAGCTTGGCATCGCCTGTAAAGATGCCCCAGCTCTTCAGTCCTAACGGCTGAATGACGCGTTCCCCAACGATTTCGCTATAAGTTTTCCCAGCCAGAGACTCAAGCAGCGCACCCAGAATGATGTAATCGCAATTGTTGTACTCAAACTTGGTTCCTGGCTCGCGCTTTGGAGTGCCGGAACAGAAACCGAGCGCCGTTTCAGTCATGTTGGCCGCGTCCGGGCTTTGGCGAAGATAAAAAGCAGGAACAGCATTGTCCGGCCCGTCGCTGGGGTTCGGAAGTCCGGAAACATGCTGAAGCAGTTGCCGGACAGTAACGCGGGCGCTTGCGGCGGGAAGGGTCTTCAGGAAACCGCCAGCTATTGCGTCAAGCTGAATCTTGCCGCCCGAAACTTGTTGCATGATGAGCAGCGCCGTAATCTGTTTCGTCAGAGAGGCGAGCCGGAAAACGGTATCCGGTTTGTTGGGTGTTTTGGTAGCGCGGTTTGAATAGCCGGCTGCTATCACTGAAGTGGGCTTGCCGTTCTGTGACAGGATGACGACGCCATCGAAGTTACCCTTTGCGTGAGCGAGGGAAACGACTTTTTCAACAGCTTGATTAGACTGGCTGAAAACAGAAACAGCGCTGATCAGAATGAGCGGAAGTAATTGCCCGCGGAGCAGCAGCTTTGTCATTTTTCTCAGATTACCGGTAGCGGGGAGATGATTTGGAAGATGAGTGGTTTCTTGCATTGAATGCTGTCGTTCGTTGGACCCAATGAGCGTAGTTGTACTGTAAGACTTACATGAGGACTATCCTTCGCGTCGCCTGTCTCTTCGCTGTCTGGCTGATCGGCAGCGGCAAGTACAAGCTGTTGCAGCAGTTTGGCGAGACGCACATTTGGGATCGATAGTTTTTGCACGCGCTACATGCAAGCAGCCTGCTTGAGATAAACTGTTGCGCGTGATCACACGCAGAACTTTTCATCAGGCGGCGCTCGGTGCGCTGGCCTCGTACCCGCTTTTCGCTAAACCCAACTCCGTTGTGGACGGCGTTCAGATTGGCGCTCAATCGTATAGTTTTCGCGACCGCCCTCTCGATGAAGCCATCAAAGCCATGGCCGAAGTGGGCTTAAGCGAATGCGAACTCTGGCAGGGACATGTCGAGCCGAAACTGAAGGGTCCGGAACTTTCCGCTTGGCGCAAGACGGTCTCGCTCGACACTTTTAAAGCCGTCCGCAAGAAGTTCGACGACGCGGGCATCACTCTCTACGCCTATAATTACAGCCTGAAAGACAGCGCGACGGATGAAGAATTCGAACGCGGGTTTGAGATGGTTAAGGCCATGGGAGTCAGTCGCATCACGGCCAGTTCCACGGTGACCGCCGCCGCGCGCTATGACAAATTCGCGCCGAAATACAAGGTTTACTGCGGCATGCACAACCACTCCAATATGAAGGAGAACGAATACAACACGCCGGAAAGCTTTGCGAAAGCGATGGATGGCCGTTCGAAGTACATCATGATCAACCTGGATATCGGCCACTTCACGGCAGCGGGTTTCGACCCCGTCGATTACCTCGAAAAGCACCACGACCGCATCGTGACCCTGCATATTAAGGATCGTAAGAAAGATCAGGGCGACAACGTTGTATTCGGCGAAGGTGATACCGCCATCAAGCCGGTTCTGCAGCTGCTCAAGAAGAACAAATGGAAGATTCCCGCCAACATCGAATACGAGTACAAGGGCGCGGACCCGGTGGCCGAAGTACGCAAGTGTTACGAATACTGCCGTTCTGCGCTGACAACATAGTAAAATTGATCACATATGGCGATCAGCGCGGAACTGCTTAAGATTCTGGTGTGCCCTGCCTGCCGCGCGAAGGTGGAGCTCAAGGCAGACCGTAGCGGTTTGAAGTGCGTTCAATGCCACCGAGTTTATCCCATTCGGGATGAAATTCCGGTGATGTTGATTGACGAAGCTAAAGTCGAATGAGGCCGGTGTTGGACGAGCTGCCCGAAGGGGCGCACGTCGCAATCATACGGCTACGCTCGTTGGGCGATTGCGTTCTTTCCACGCCCGCTATTTCTTTATTGAAGAACACGCGGCCGGATTTGCAAATTGCTGTAGTGGCAGATTCCGCCTGGGTTGCGGTGTATGAGGACAACCCTGATCTGAGTGCTGTTCTGAGCCCCTCTCTCAAAGAGATTCGCACCTGGAAGCCGCATCTGGTTTTGAACCTGCACGGCGGCACCACCAGCGTCAAATTGACCGCGCTTTCCGGTGCGCGATGGCGAGCCGGGTTTTCCCATTTCCGTCAGCGTTTCATTTACAATTTGCACATTCCACGCGCGCAGGAAATTTTGCAGGTCAGCCGCACGGTTCACACGGCGGAACACGCAGCTTCAGCGGTATTCGCGCTCGGTGTACCGGTTCAGAAAATTCCCAGAGCGCATGTCTTCGCGGACGCGGCGGCACCCGCGCGGCAAGCCTACGCTGTGATTCACGCGGTGGCATCGGAATCCGAAAAGACGTGGCCCGCCGAACGCTTTTTGAAGGTCGCCAGCTTTCTGCAACAGGAACTTGGGCTGAAGCCGGTGTTCGTGGGCGCGCCGGGTGACGACCTTCGCGCATTCCAGGCTTTCCAAATCGCGCAAAGGCAATCGCTTGCGGAAACGAAGAACCTGATTTCCGGTGCTTCGCTATTCTGTGGGAACGATTCCGGGCCTGCTCATTTGGCTGCCGCGTTTGGCATACCCTCCACTGTGCTGTTCGGGCCTTCTGACGCCTCCATTTGGGGTCCGTGGCGCACACGGTCCAGCGTTTTACAAGCCCAGCCAATCAGCGAAATTTCCGTCGCGCAAGCCATGGAAGCGGTTGGGCAACTGGTAACCGCCGGTGCCCGCTTATGAAAGATTGGCTCCGGCTGCTGGGTTACGCCAAGCGCTATACGGGGTTGTTGGTTGCGTCTGTTGCGCTCATGATTATCGTTGGGCTATCGCAGGGGGCCATCGCGCTGCTTATCCGCCCGGTGATCGATCTGGTCCTGCAGCCTACTGTTCCGAACCAACCGGTGCTGCTGGCCACGGTCCCCATTATTGGGTACAAGATTTATCTCCAGCAGATTGTGCCGTCCGGCATACACAACATTCTGACCATGGTGGCCTTCGCTATCGTGGTGGTTTTCATTACGAAGGGAATCGCGGATTACATTGCGAATTACCTGATCAGCCGCGCCGGATTATCTGCTGTGACAGATCTTCGCAACGCCGTGTTCGGTAAGATACTGGGCCACGGAGCAGCTTTTTTTGAGAACCATTCCACCGGCCGTGTGATGTCAGGCGTGATGAACGACATCGAAAAGATACAAGTCGCGACATCCAGCATGCTGGTGGATCTGCTGCGCCAAATTTTTGTAGGGCTAGGCTTGCTGTTCGTTGTCATGCAGACGAACTGGCGCCTGGCGCTGGTGGCGCTTACCGTACTGCCCGTGGTGCTCATCCCGACGGCGCGGATCGGACGGCGGATTCGCAGGACTAGCCGCAACACGCAGGAACATACAGCGGAGATGTCCCAGATTTTGCAGGAGACAATCTCCGGCCATACAGTGGTGCACGCTTTTGGCGCAGAACAATATGAGATGAACCGGTTCCGTGCCGCCGCGCGCCGTCTTCGCAATACCAACCTGCGTTACGTGCTGCAACAGGCTCTGGCTTCGCCCCTGATTGAAATCTGCGGAGCGCTCACCATCGTCGGGCTGATTACGCTCGCCCGCAATGAAATTAAAACAGGCGATCTGACGGCGGGGCAGTTCATGAGTTTTGTGGTATCTCTGCTCATGCTGTATGAGCCGGTGAAGCGGTTAACCGGGCTTCACAACATTTTTCAACAGGCCATTGGCGCGTCGCAAAAAGTTTTCGAGTATCTGGATTATGAAGACGAGATTCAAGATTCCCCCGGTGCCACGCGGCT
>JAABUK010005999.1_pt1 | contig 18438 bp, 19 predicted proteins | sample 5559141 | NCBI WGS metagenome assembly JAABUK01 (sample SAMN10711869, study PRJNA513367) | rock metagenome | isolation source: Antarctica rocks | place: Antarctica: Victoria Land, Pudding Butte nord | collected 2016-01-03 | reverse complement strand
TCTCATGGCCTTTGCTGACTCAGATACTTCTTCTTCTAGCTGCTGGCCTTGCCGCCTGTAGTCCTCTTCTTCCTCAAGGCGCAGCTTGTTGGCGACAATGTCAGCCAGTCTGCAAACACCATTTACCAATGACTTGCTCAAGCATTTGTGCAAGCCAATTGTGTGGACAAGCAACAAATGCTAAAGAGTGCTCCTTCCCTTGGCTGCTCAGCATGGCAGCAATTGTTGCAACTAGCGTCATGCATGTTAGTGTGCTCTCTCTGGTGGATTCAGGTATTTGCATGGCCAGTGCAAAGCACATGCGCTATGGATGCATCTAAGTAAAATGTCACTGGAGATTTCCAATCAAGCAAGCAGAACATGCTATTTCACAGGTAACATGCTATTTCACAGGTAATTTGCCACAAATTCAGCAGAATCTAGCCCTGTAGGGAGACAGAAAGAAGAAACACAGCCAGCAGTCACAGCGACTTGGGTGAGAAGAAGACCAATGGTGAGGAGTCACCTGTGAGCCTGCAAAGAGTTTTGACTGGGTGACAAAGGAGAAGAGGCGTGAGGAGGAAGAGGAAGGGTGACCCAGGCCCAGCCCAGCTGCTGGGATGCATGGGGGTGGGGGACCCCCATGACAGCCAGGGTCATGTATGAAGTGCTCAACCACCTGTACATTCACAACACAGCTGTTGTGATGTGCTGAGGGGTTCAGACAGCTGTGCAAACACATTACATTACGAAAAACCCCCTATAGCCTTACAACAACACTGCCAGTATTGTGCATGCCAGTCTCTGTCATTTATACAAGCATGCTGAGCTACTAGTGGAGAGGGAAAGTGTACCAACATGCAAAAAAGAGAGAAAAGAACAGACCTGGCAAATAGCTCTGCAGTGAGATGAGGGGGTGTGTCGCGGCCCCCTTTGATCCTGGGGTTCAGGGGCAGCAGCCCCCCGGTCTGAGCAAACTCATCCTGGATCAGCTGATCAAACAGCTGCTGCGCTGTCCAACCTTCCCTGTTGCCAAAACCTCACACACATTTAGAAATGCCAACATGTGACATCTATATCACTCCAATCCGAGGCAGCACAATTTTGACGCACACAGGTCCATACAAATTAAGGCAGCATACACCAGCAGCATGCACAGCTCAAGCAAGGTTATAGTTGCAGACTGGCGATCACGAGTGACATTCAGAGAGCATGCTTGTGTGCGTGGCAAGCTTGGTCACATGACAGGCAGGCAACATGCTGCTCAGCAATACACGTATAACAGCTTGCCTACAAAGATGTAGGCCTGGATTTGATTTGATGCACGTCTGGATGGGCAGCTACAGTTCCTAAGATGCTTGACATGCTTGACAAGAGCTTCTAGCGGGTGATGTTGTTTCTACATCACTATTTGCTCTTCAGAGTCTGTTCTGTCAAGGACTTCTACATTCAGCAAGGCTGAGGGACTGATAGCAGGCTTTCCTAAATTATCAGAAATTGTCAGAAAAGAATCAGAAAAGCAAAGACTATGCCTTTTGGTGTCAATTTACTGAGAAGGCCAGTATTATACTGGACTGCTGCCCAGATCCTAGATTATCATAATGGCAGTTTGTGAGGTGTACCTGTAATACTGCACAACATTGTTGACGAAGCTGTTGACAGCGAATTGCGAGGCTTGCAGCGCTCCCATGAAGCCAAGCAGAAGCCGCACCGCCGCTGACCTGGCATGAGCCGCACTGGAACCCTGCTCTTCTTCTTCTTCATTGCCCTCGGTGATTTGTTTCTCTTCTTCCTCTTCTTCTCGCCTCCTAGTAGAGGCTGAGCTTGACTCTGGGGAATCTGGAGGCATGAGTCTGTGCTCACCATCTGAGTCTGATATTGGCGAGAGCTGAGTCTGGGCCTGCTGAGCTGAGGCTGAAGAAGAGCTGGCAGGCGTTTCAGCAGGATTCCTGCTAGAGCTTGGGAGGAACCCCAGAATGTAGCCTGTGGGCGAAAGGATTTGACTTGGCTCGCTATGAATTCTGCCAGGGTTTTGCAAGGGTTCAGCTGATTTAGCAGGGAGTGTGACGGGGTTTTTAGGTCCTGCTGTTTCAGAGGGCGCTGAGGCATCTGGGATCTGTCCAGCCTCCTCTTCTTCCTCTCTGAATACCCTGCGTGCATCTTCTTCCTTTATGGACAACGCTGATGGATCCTGGCTGTCATCTTCTTCTTCATCCTGGTCAACCTGATCTAGCTTTGCCCTTTTATTGCTGGTCCTGGGTGAATTTGCAATAGACCCTAGGCTATTTAGCTCCTGCTCAAAGGGTTTGCTGCCTTGGATTCTGCCTGCGCCAGCTGTTGGCGGTCTGTGCGAAAAAGAAGAAGAAGCAGCTGATGGCGAAGAAGTAGAAGGATGCATGTCTGGGTCTTGACCCAACCGACTGTCAGAATCAGAGCTGGAATAGTTCTCTTGTGGAGATGTGGATTGCAGCGGAGAAGTGATAGGTATGCTGCTTTGCTGTATCATCTGCATTCAGGGTGCAATTGACATCAGCCTTTACTTGAGTCACTTGCCAAGGCTGTCAATAGATCTTGCATTGCAACTTTGCAAGCAATGCCTGCTTCAGAAACTGTGCAGGATGTTGCCTTGAAACAGTGTGAATGAGCGATGGCTGAAGTAACAGCAAGAAAAACAAGCGAGTGGCTGAAGCAATAGCAAGAATGAACAAAGCAACGAGCAAACACATGAATGGAAGAACAAACAAGGATACTACCTTGTGCTGGTCAATCAGATGAAGTTTGAGCATGCTTGCAGGCGTATGGGCAGACTTGTGATGCACCTTGGCTGTCAACAGTCAAAAACATGATACAGAATATGTTATCTTGACTGTGCAAAGATTTGATGGCTCACTGACCTCTAAGGTAAGCACAACAAGGCGCGTGTTCTGCTGCATGGTCACAACAGAGGGTGACTCCCCCCCTTGGTCCCCGGGTTCACCCCCCTGGACCCCTGCCAGGGACTGCTGAAGCAGCATTCTCCTAGAGTCAAATCCAGATTTGTACATGTTCACAATCTGTTTCACAAATCTGCCCAGCCCTCTTGTCAATCTCTTGCTTTGCTCGTTCAGGGGCTCTTCTTGCTGCTGATTCTTGTCAGGCTCAGAGTTTCCTTGTGCCTGTAGACAGCTTTGATCAGAGGGCGCCGGTTGTACGGCCAGTCAACGTTATAACATTGTCCATGAATGTATGTGGGCGGCTGCACCCTTTGTCACTTCAAGCAAGCTTGATTACCTTTGGATACACTGCACATCCAACCTCATGCAAGGTCAGCATGATGATTCCACATCGTGCTGTCAGGATGTCTAGTTCCTGCTCTGATAGCAACGTGGACCCACTTTGCAGTGTTGCCATTGAAAGTGCAAATTGCAGGCTGTCAAGTTGCATGCCACGTCGATACATTTCCACCACAGCCTCTATCAGGCAATCAGCAGCCAGCAGTGATCTGTTCTGACTGGCAAAAAATGCTAGCACAATCGCTGGCAGGAACTGGTCAATCTGCGCATCTTCATCAGGAGAGGCTGAGTGCGTTGCCTGCACACGAACTTGTGCTTAAGCTTGTGCGTCTGGTTGTGACTGTGACGCACCATCACGCTTTGAGCAGCAACTCACATGTGGTGGCTCACGAGCACTCGCTGTCAATGCAAGCAGCCTTTGGGAAGATAAGACCTTTGAATACGAAGCCAAGCGAAGCGTGCCTAATGGTCGACGAAGCCTTCTGCCAGCCAGTCCTATGCATGTGGTGCACGCATGCAACTGCTGACTGTGCTGATTGCTTTGCAGTGTGCTCACCACCTGGCGCAACAGAGATGCACTTGACATGTCCTGCTGCTATGAGGCCATGCTACACGGCGTTAATAGAATACAAGGCAAACCAGAGCCTTTGACTCTGATAGTAAATTTGTGTGATTGTCCATCATGCAAACTTTGGTCATAGCATAGCACCTAGGATGTTGCGCTCAATGCTGTCTAGCCTGCCTGCCCATCCTTGCATCGTGTTTGACTCACCAATGCGTGCATCACATAGCATACTTCTTGCCGCGGATGTGCCACATGATTACCATTCAAGTTGTCTGAGCTCAAGTGACCTTCATAAGTGACCCCACAAATGGCTACTGGTCACTCGAGTGACCTTCATAATTGACCCCACAAATGGCTACAGAGCATCTCATGAGACATCTGTCAAGTTAGCGTTTGTGGCATACTGACTGGGCCAATGAGATTTGCTTAGCTTACTACAAGCATGCAGTCAATTCGGCTACACTTCCCAGGGCATCTGTGAAAACAGCTGAGCCGCCTGGCAGCATACACAGAAGAAGCATTAGAAGAATCCAGTGTCTGTTGAACTGCAGCAGCAAAACAGCAGCAGCGCTCACAGTACTTCTCTTGTACTGCTCATGCTACAGTACTTGCAATCTTGTAGCTATCCTGCCGGACAACCTAGCCTACAGCTGATAATAAAACAACCCCATTTCAGTCAATGCTGTAATCAGGCAACATCAGTATTTGCTCTTGCTCAAGCACTTGGCTCAAATGTGCAGCTGAGTGGCCCACGTGGGCATGGTACTCATGAGATGAGGTTGATCGATAGCATGATGGCATGACAGTGACTACATTCCAGACTCATGACAGCATTCACTCTTCTGGCTTGTCTGATATGCCCAGCTGCCTGACAGCATCTGCCACATGCTTGACTGCTTCTGGGGGTGTGTCTCTGTCCCCGTGTAGCTTCACCCTATCCGCTATTGACTGCACGCACAGAAATGTGTCAAAAGTTGCGTTAAACATTGTATAAGTGCAGGCGCATCACTGCTCTAATGCAAGCTGGTGCTCCAGCTGCAGCAGTCAGGATAAGTGATTTCAGCTGCGTATGGTGTCAGCACGTATGTTGATAAATGTGAAACGCAGCAACGACGCTGCAAGCCACAACCGCTCAGGCAGCACAGCCGGCATGCACATCAAGAACTTGTTGTTTTCCGGGGACATGCGTGGGCTACTGCTATGTGCTGATGAGCTGCAAGTGCAGCTACTAGGTTGTCAAACACACCATGTAGCATGGACGACGTGCTGGAAATGTAAGTGAGTGAACATATGAGTATGGAGGGTGTGAGTGTGTGAGTAAGCAAGGCCCCACCTGTATCTTGGTGGCATCACTATGTCTGACAAGGCCATCATTGGCATCATACTCCTTTTTGCCAATGTTGCTTTCTGCCTCCTTAACTAGCTTTTTTGCCACCTGAAAACAAACCAGACCATATGCAACATACATGAAACGGATTTCTGAAAATGAAACGTCGCAATGTAGTGCTTTGTGCTGCCGTACAACATCTGGCATGCAGCATCATGAAATACGCAAAAGCTTGTCTTGAGGTCAGATATTGTGGTGGCCCGAGCACTCCAGATCAGGCAACATCTGCATGCCAGGCAACACCAGGCATTACCTCAACAAATGATTCACATTGCCATCAGCGCAATGCGTAACTTCTGCAAAGTGGATATTGCAAGTGTGAGCTACAAAACCAATCCAGTTGATTTGTACAAGGCCTGCAGGGCTGGTTCACATGTCTTGTTGACTTTGCAGCCAATGCTGGTCACTCTGGCACTACATGCCCTGCTAGCGATACTTGCATGTTTGCATTACGGGTACACTTTGTTGCCAGAGCATCACACCTCAGTAGGGGTACCAGACGTGATCTCTGCTTGCTTGTCCAGCGGTCTCCTGTCAACCTTCTCCAAACCCTCACCCAGGATCTTATCAGTCAAGCGTGCCTGCTGCTCATTTGGCACGCTGGAGCTCTTCTTCTTCTCCCCTGCTGTGCTGTCTAGGGTTTGCTGACTCTTGATCTGGTCTTTCACTTCTTGCACGATGGGTGGAGTTGCATGCTCAGGCTCTCTGAGCTTGCTGGCAATTGACTGCATGCAGCAACATGTCAACAATGTTGGCCTAAGGGTTTGAATTGTATGCAGGGCTACATGGGGAATTTGGCATAGGGTTCGAGCCAGTGTGCTGCCTGTGACCTAAATCACATGTTTTGTTGTTGCTGCTGCTGCAGAACCTGCCTCGCTACTGCTGCAGAGAACTAGGAAAACAAGTGTCATGCATTCAGCCTCCACAAGTCAGCACAAGCATGACTGCCATACCATGCAAGTTGCCAGGTTGCTGACAAGGGCCATGATTCAACAGCTCTACATCAACATTAGCACAGATTTGGGCCAGGGAGGGGAGGGGGGGGGGAAGGGGGAGTGGCCGGGTGGCGTTGCAGATCACCTGTACTTTAGCAGCATCACTGCCTCTGACTACGCCACCATGCTCTTCTTTCTGCTGCTTGTCCAATTGACTCTGAGCCTCAACGATGATCTCCTTTGCTGTCTGATCATCACTGCCGCCTGCAGGAAACACTAAACTGTGTGCGAGCACAGGAGTAACTTGCTGGCTGTCAAACAGCACCCCATGCAAGTTGTCAAGCCTATGATTGATATCACTTGGGGAAGCTGCAAAGCTGCAAAGGCATAGCCAATTGACGTCTCAACTTGCAAGGTCTTACAGTAGCTGGTGCAATCAACAACTAGCATTTGCCAGAGACAGCACAGATTGTTCAACATGTACGAGACAACAAAGAGGCATGTGCAATGTACCTACAAACTGTGCAAATCGTTGACCTGAGATCACCAGCAAGTAGCACACGCATGCAAACGTCCACAACCTTGCACACAATTCAGCTAGAGTTGTGTCACAATTACAAATTACCGGTTAGAGCGCTTTGCTTGTCCTTTGGCTTCTTTGCCAGCTTCTGCTGTCCAGCTGCAACAATGGTTTCTGCTAGGGAGCTGTCTGATGGCTGGACCTGCTCCTTCAGCTGCGATTTAATCTCTTTGATCACCTCATCTGGCTTGCTGTGTCTGACGCCCTGCGTGTAACAGCATGTCAGAGTTTCGCCGCCTACCAAACAGACGCGCGGCAGGAGGCTCAAGCATGCATGCCGTGGCAAACGTGTGCACGGGCGTCTCGTGCATATGTGCACAAGTCATGACTCGCGACATAGCAAAATACAGATGAAAGTTTGCATACAATCAATGCGCAATCTTATTGATATCGAAATGGCTATTGCGAAGTTGGTTCTGCAGTTTGACCTGCGCATGCTCGGCTGCGTACCTCTGCAGCGGCTCCAACAGCGGGATCTACAGTGCCCTTTGAGGCTCCGCTTTCCAGAGCATTCGCTCCTTGCTTTATCGCCGTGTTGACGGCAGCGGCATCAATCCTTTTTGGGTTCTTCTCGAGTACCTTGTCTGCTCCAGCACGAGTGATCTCGCTGGCCAATGATTTTGGGTCCATAACTGCTGTGTAACGACGAGCTGTTCAGTCCAAGCACACCGAAACTCTGCAATACACACCGATTGCTTTAGCGCTAGTCGCCAATTGTGTATGGGCTTCATTTATTGCACTTCATGTCGTGGCTTGTTGGTGAGCGTTACCGCTACGGCTGAAGTACGCTACCGTAACATATTAGTCAGCACTTGGCGAAGGATAACGACATAATATGCATGCACTTTGACTTGCGCAGTTAGAACAGACCAAAGAGGTCAGTATGCTGCATGTTTCCGCAGAGTATGCCACAGACTGGCGGGGTCGATTGTAGCACTTCACAATATCAATCAGTGGCATGATGCCTGTGACATTACACACGAAGAGCCCGCCGTTACTAAGCTGAACGGGTCGCGCATGCTCACGTAGCAACCAGACACGATAACTGGGGATACTCTGAAATATATAGCGAGAATGACAGACTCTACCACTCGCTCGCCCTCCAGAGGAGCGGGCCACGTGAGCTACCTTCACTTTGCTTGGGAAGCTACTTGCTCTCGCTCGTCGACAGTCTCACCATCTGCAGCACAACAACGCCTACGCCTTTACTAACACGGGCACACCGGCAACCAATTGATCTTTGACTTTGCTCCAGGACCTTGAAGCTGGGGAAGCCCAGCACTCAGAGAAATCCTTCCTTTTAGCTGACAGACATACAAGCAGCCTTGATGAAGAAGCTGCCATCAGCATCTCTCGTGCACACAGCAGAACCCCACCAACCAGACCTAAAGCTTCTCTGCAAGTGGCCCATGACACCCCACCCTCTAGTCAGCAAGGCCCAGATCAGGGGAAGAGACTCAAAGGGCTGGGCCTTGCTGGCATTGCCACCGTCTTTCAGGCAATCATGAGTGTGTGCGCCAAGATCCTAGGTAAGAGCAGACTCATTGATCTGCATTTGTTGGCCATGTGCCCTTCTCTGCCAAAGCTAGCGATGCAAATGGTGCGCAAGGGGGTCTGTACTTTTTCATTGATACATGTCTCATTGGGCCCATCACTCTGGCACTCCATGTTTCACCATCCTACAGCACCCTTTCATGAAGCAAAATTTGGTGTTTCTGCTCTGCTACGTATGTGCAGCCATGCTATGTTTTGAATTGCAGGTCAATCAGGGGTTCCTGTCTTTGAAATTTTACTAGTGAGAGGCATTATGGTGCTGAGTATCAGCTACATGAAGGCTGTCACAGCTACCCAGCATACCTTTCCCTACGCCTTAGGCAAGAGGTCAGCCTTGTACCCACTAAATTACCCCTAAAATTGCCACTTTTCGGTTGCCGTGCACCTTGTTGATGTTCATGCTGATTCAGGCCATCAGCTGTGACATGGTTTCTAATAGCTACATCAGCAGCTTCTGCTGCGGCAGCTACAGTCTGAGCGTCTGTGCGTAGGAAATGGCTGCTGGTGCTGAGGGGCTGTTTGGGATTCGGGGCAGTTTCCAGCCTGTACTGGTCCCTACAGTACCTGCCCTTGTCAGATGCCCTTGTCCTGACCTTCCTATCTCCCCTGCTGGTGGCTGCACTTGCACCTGTCTTCAACAAGGAGCTGCCGTCACTGTGAGTAAGTCCTTTGTGTCTTGAAGCCAATGGTAATACGAACTCACAGAAATGTGTGCCGGTGCAAGCTGGCTAGATGCAAGGCCAATCTTGCTTCTCCAGAAAGGCTTGTCCTTACCATACTGACCACTTACAACGAGGCTAATGCTGCAGACCAAATGGAGCACACTTGCTTGCGATGTTCGTGATCTGCCTGTCTGAGCCAGCCACTGAATGCTCAGACTATTCAATTTCATCCAAGACTGTCTACCATCATTTCTGCTGCTGGCCTCTGAGCATATCACCAATGTTGTCTGTCACCTGCAGCATGCAATCATTCCAACCAAGTCCAGTGTGCTGTGTTGCACCCTGTGAGCCTGCCTCTGATGCAGGATTGTTGTTGTGGCCATGGTGATTTCACTGGGTGGTGTAGTCATGATTGCAAAGCCATCTTTCTTGTTTGGCGGCAAGGGGATCAACAAGTTGGGCCTTGTGCTCGCCCTCATGCAGGTCAGCATCAAACTTCTGCTTTTGCTTAGAATGTTGTCCATTAAGTACATTCATTACGTGCTGTCATCAACGGCGTTTTTCACCAAATGCATGCGTCGAGCATTGTCCACCAGATACATTCATTGAGGGCGTTATCTACCAAACGCAATCATTGTGGGCAGTGTTTCCTACATGCATTTGGTTCAGGACATGTGGTTCAGGACATTTGGTTCAGGACATTGTCCACCAAAGTGCATTCATTGAGGGGCATTGTCCGCTGCATGCAAAGGCACACACACAAAGCCAGGTAGTGTTGGGCCCTCATAGGCCTATGAGCTCACATCTTCAACAGGCATGTAATCAACACCCGCACAATGGCACATACACCTGCCGGCATTCAGGTACAAGTTGCTTTGCATGTTATCATGCATCCAATCACCACATCATCGTCCTCATCATCATTCTCATCCCAGCTTGGGCTGCAATGCCTAGATGCACCTAGACGAGATCAGCATGTCTAAAAACAGTTTTGTCTTTCATACTCTGTTTGTTTCTTCCTAATGTCTTTGACTTCACATGTCTGTTTCTTTGTTTGCAGGCAGCCTTTGGTGCATGTGCCAGGATTGTGGTGAGAGACCTACGCAGAACAGAGACGACAGACATCATCATGGTCTACAGCGGCACCATGCATTGCATCTGTGCCATTGTGGCTTGTATAACAGTGCCTGGGAGTGTAGTCATCCTGCAGCACACATGGCAGGTGATGACGTTATTACTAACAGGTGACATGTCACAGCTCATCTTGGCTTTGTACTGATACCTATCGCTTTCTGTGCATGTGTGCATCTCTCTAGCCTGCTGGATGTATGCCTGATTGATTGCCTGTCTGTGTGTCTGTCTGTCTTTGCATCACATCTTTGGCAACCGTCTGCAATTCTGCTTCTCAAGGTTTACTGCAGCTTGTGATTCTGTCCTGATGCACAGAGCTGTTGGGCCAGCTGCATGTGATCAGCTATCCAGTCAGCTGTATAGTCAGCAGTACATTGGGCTGTTGAGTGATATTGGTGGCATCAGACAGCAGCTGGGTCAGACAGGCGGGTTGCTTGCAGGCCTGCTTGATTTTTACCTGTATGTGCAGCCCATGTCAAATGAAATGTATAACATACACTGATGCCACCTGCCTTTACATGACTACGGGTTTTATTCACACAAACCCTCAACCCTAAATATTGTCATGCTCTTGCTTCTGCAGGATCATGTGCATATGGTGCGCAAGTCACCCTGACAGCAGCATTGCGATTGGTAGAGGCATCGCCCGCTACAGCCATGTCATACCTGACAGTCGTGTGGGGGCTCATTCTGGGATACTTCTTCTTCTCAGAGGTATGGTCACCCTGGTTTACTGATGATCAGCGCAACAGCCTCACCACAAACAGTCTCGTCTACTGTACACATGCAGTGTTTGGCTTTAACCCTCAACGATTAGTTCTCTTCACCAGATCAGTGTATACAGACATGTTTCTGGAACCAAAATCCCAGGATCAAGTCTTCATGGAGTGTCTTTGCTTGGGGATTTGGATCAAGTTCACGTTCCCAGGGATGCACTGGTCTGCAGAGCCTGATAAAATACCTGGAACACAGAGAGTCTGATATGCGATCAAGCGATGCTGTATTGGGCTGCGCAATGCATTAAAGTGCTTTGCAATGCTCCGAATCTTCAAGTCTGAGATTACAACAGAACTGCTAACTGTGACAGCTGCTGACAACACACAGTGTCTGCTGCTGACTCTTGGGTCAAACGGTTTTGATGGATGTGATGCTTTGTTACAGCACCTCAGCTTGCGCTGCACTGCTGCTCTGTTCCAAGTCAGCTCAACTGAAAGCAGCAGGATCCAGCCGAGTGACATCACATACCATGATGAATGGCCAAGATCGTTTTGTATATGTTGCTGCAGGTTCCAGGGCTTTGGGAGCTGCTGGGTGCAGCTGTGGTGTGCAGCACAACCATGCTGCTGGGTTGGGACGAAAAGCGGCAACATGACAAGCAGCAACAGCAGCACCAGCTGCAGCTGGAAGGCAGTTCGTCTGAAGATGAGCAGGATGAACGTGAAGCAGACACTAGGTCTTGACACATTAAAGCTTATGACATCTTGAAGATTGGAATAAGTTCATGTTGCAATGCTGTCTTACTGCTTCCCAAGGCATTGTTTGTGTGACAATCACACTGCTGTGTGTGCTGTCTTGTACCAGTGATGCTTGAACATTGTTTCGCCGCAGCAAGGCTTTTCGCTCCACACACACGTGTAGTGCAACCCTTACTTATTACGACTTCAAAATTGCAGGTTGAATGACAGTGACACCCAAATGCATGCATGCATAAAGTTGAAGCCGGCCAGGATCGAACTGGCGACCTGCTGCGTGTAAGGCAGACGTGATAACCGCTACACCACGGCTCCAACGTGAATCCTAGGTCATTTTCACGGAATGGATTCACAGTTTTGCTCTGAAACCACTCGCAACCTTGCTTTTCGAACCACTGAAGCTCGGCGTCCTGCTGAGATCTTTGAGATTTGCTGCTATGGATTCCCGATTCATCTTGCCGCGCGCGCAGCCAAACTACAGGTGGCCGCTACTGGCCAAACTAGACGAGGAAGGTAGAGCATTGGCCACGCTGGGTAGATCCGCAGCATCCGTCCTCCTCTCCAGAAATGACATGTCATGAGTGTTCACATTACTACATCTGCGACCTCAAGCACTCCTGAAGGGTACGAATGCGTTGTTGTTGCCTGTATGCGGCAACCACACCTGTGCACCGTAAGCGTTGAGCAGCATATGCAGGGGCCTGGTTTGGCACTTGTTGATTTCAGGTGTACACATGTGAGGGTCGTGATGTGCATGCCAGACAAGCCAATTCATACATGTTCTACTTTTGATTACGCGCGGTACTTGACATATGTATCATGCATGATACCGGTGTGCAATCAGTTCTGCCAATTTGCAATAAATATTTTTGCAACACAGTCTGACCACATCTGGCATGTAAGTTGCACTCTTCAGAACAGCTGCAGTGCCTTACAATGACATACCGTTGATGGTTTTACTTTAAATTTATCAGAGGACCGCAGGTAGGGTCGTGATGGCATGCGTGACCCTGAATCATGCTTGGCCATCAGCAGAAAGAATGCACAAGCCTGGACCGTTCATGTTGGCCATGCAGGCATGTTTAAACTTCAAATCTGATGCATTGCAAATAACTTACCAGTTGGACAGTCCAATGATCGGTCCAACAGTTGCAGGCAGCCGCCGGAAGCTGACAAAAGATTCCGGTATGGTGGGAGCAAGTTCTGACAACGATTACCGACGTCCACTTGGTTACGCAGCGCTGCAGCGCTTCTGTGTTGCCTGAACAGCCAAACTGCTTCACTTGTGTGCCCAGCGGCAGCCTTTGTCTCGGTCACCCGCAGAAGGCTGCACGGCGTAAGCTAGTAAGACATGGCTGTATGGCGTTGTACGTTTGTTGCCCTGCTCATCACGTCGAGCGTTCTCTGTGTGGCTGGTATGACTAGTGCTGCTAACCATGGGCTGCACGGCCAAGGTGAGCCTGCGCTACGTCGTATATTGCAAACCGCTGCGGGCTGACAGCCCCACCGCTTGTGTGTATGTGAGGATTTGAGAATGCTGCTCCTCTGATGGTATATACTGTGCAGATGTTGGTAGCATAGTGTCGGGTTCAGACATACTCAAGCACCAGCGTGCTTTGAAACAAGGTGAGCTGCTGCTCTGTGCCATACAGCATCAGGAACTTGGAGTGTTGACCACAACCTGCTGTGATATCATACCTGTACAGGTTATGTCAATGACACACATGCATGCAAACACTCGTTACATAAGGGATTAGTAGGTGTCACACATGAAGTGTGGAGTCTGGTGAAGATCAGTGCCACAGCTGTTTCTGTCTCGCACAGCGTCATGCATTGCCAGATATTGCATGACTTGTGTGTACATCCATTGCATTTGCATGCTTGCTTATCCATCTGTGAACTTGTAAAATGACGCAGAGCTGGCATCTGCAGAAGTTGCAGCTTGCTTGCATCATTCTCTGCTTGCCATGCAGATATTGCAGAATGCATGTACATAAACGTCACAATCAACAGCCAAGCTTTTGCCGCCTGCCCCAAGAGCGCTGGCTCCTATACCTACTGCTATGCGGATGGACCCACGGGTGCATGTGTCCCAGCAGATGATCCAGTCACACACAATGTTGCATCTCCACCTTGCAAGTACCTGCTGCCACTTCCACCTGATGCAATCAATGGCATCTGTGGTGTATCTGTTGGAGCAGGGAAATGACTGCAAGTTGGCTGCATTACTTGATTGACTGTTATGTCCTCAGTGCTCAAAGTGCTGGAACACACGCATGGACGCTGATGTGTGTGCTATCTTGTAAGTTGTGCACGTACCTGACTTTTGTCCATTGACTGCGTGCACGTGTGCCGAACTTTCCTGTAAGGCAGGTCATTGCTACCAGATACATGCGTTGCAATCTGGGCATTGCTGCCCATATGGAGGTAAAACATTGTTGAGCTATGACTGCCCCCTCCAGAGACAGATCTGCTCCAAACAATCAGCATGCACTAGAGGCTGTTGAGAATGCAGCTTATTTCTTGGGCTAAGCCAATCACATGCCTTGTACACTGACCTGTAGCGACTACAAACTTGAACAACACTGCATCTTATTGCAAGCAACTTTGCTGAGCAGCTTGCATCTGTACAAGACATGTCATGGAGCATTTGTATCTCTGCCAATAAGTGAGCTGTGAAACTGCATTGAAAGATGCCAATCAGCATCACTTGTTACACCAATGCTGTTCAAAGATCATAGGTAACTGGCTGTACATGTTACAATTGTGCTGCATCTGTGCCAAAGACAGTGCATAGAGAGTGCAACATGTTGCATGTACACTGTGACCAATGTATGGTGGCAACACAACATTTAGGAAGAATACAGTTCTGCCAGTCACAGTTGTACTCAGACCACGCTCTTGAACTTGGCTGCGTGCATGCGTAGTAACGTTCAAAAACAGCGCACAGATGAATGTAGGCATGGTGATGTGTGCTGGCGCGTCATGTAGTGCTTGCTACAGCAACCTGCAGCTATCATATAATTGATATCGACAACTTGCTGCTTGAGTCACACATTGTGGCACTTGCTGTGCATGTCGTGAGGATGTAGCATGAAACAGCCTCATCCCAACAAAGCAGAACTTGCCATAGGGAAGCTTGTGCAATCAAGCTTACTCCTGTGTCTTTGTATTTGACCAAGTCAGACAGACCTCCAGGTCTGAGCTATGAAAGCTGTCTTGCACCTATCAGATCGTTCTGCGCTCTATAAATTGCACGTATGCAGCAGGCTTCCTGCAAAGTCAGTGATGTCTTGAGCATCAGGACTTTGTTCCCACGTGCTGGCGGCCAAGCCTGTGCAACTGAAACAGAACTCGATGCGCCTTTGGTCTGTATGTCATAGCCCTAAGCTGTCAGCATCCAGGATTTAGCATCCTCCCCATCTGCAGCTAGCTGAAGAAGAAGAAGAAGAAGATGATTACAAGGCTAGCTAGGTAGCCTGCAGTATAGCTCAGACTGCAGGAGCACATCTTAGACCAGTAGGCAGTATTTGAGCAATTTCAGCCCAGTCATCAGCCTGAGGCATCTGGAATGCAGTGGCAATATGGCAAGAGCTTATTGGCAGATCTCACTCAAATTGCCTGCCATGCCCAACAATGCAGTTGTGCCATGGCCAAGCAAAGAGGTAGGTCAAAGCAAATTTGAATAGGTCAAAGCCGACCGTCATAACGCCAGCATCGACTTGTGTTCCGAGACCAACACTCTGAAAGTAACCGGTCGAAGCTGACTTTACATGCGCTCTGACTGGAGCTGCTGCAGTCCAAAAGGGCAGTGAACGCTGCGCGGGATGAAACTGTCCTGAAGATTGCACCTTCCATGCTGGCAAAAATGAGTTTTACGCTGTGTTCCGCTTTAGCCACAGGTGTTGGAGGCAGCCGACCTCGAGTGTGTGCACTGACCAACTTAAAAGACTTTGCTAGCAATCGCGCTGATGTATCGTGGGCCAGCCGCGGTCTGCCGCACAGCTGCAGACAGACCACGCCGCAGCAGCTCTGGCAGCGGGTGTATAGCAGCTTTCCGGCCTGGGACGACGCTGTTGACGAAGATGAGCACGTCACAGAGTACGTGCCAGAGCCGTATAACCCTGGCACGCCAGCTGTGCCAACTGAACAGCAGCAGCTGTTGCAAGTTGGTGTTGTGGGAGCGCCTAACGCTGGCAAATCCGCTCTGACCAACGCTTTAGTTGGCACAAAGGTGAGCTCCAAGCCAACGTTGTGCATGCTTCATGAGTTTGCTGCCTACTGAATACATCAAGAGGGAGTAGCTGCATCCCTATCTTGTGAAACTGCACTTTACACTGGACATATGATCACACTGTCCACGCATTAGCAAGTCTTGCTATGCTTCAATTACAGTCACAACTGCCTCAACTCAAACTTCATGACCTGTTGCGCACCAGGTGTCAGCAGTTTCCCCCAAAACAAACACAACCAACGTACCCATGCTGGGCGCCTGGACAGAAGGAGCCAAGCAAATTGTGCTTTTTGACACTCCAGGTGTTGTCAGCCCAAAGTGAGCACTGTCTGCTCTACTGCTGCTGCTGCACGCCACTCAACAGCTAATGCACATGCTTTGCCACCTGTGCTTGTGTGTTGGTGCTGCCTCAGAAGCTCATGCATTGTACCTGTAAGGTAGAGTGCGCTTGTGCACACTGTCTTGCTCAACATCCATGATCCTGATCTGTCCTTGCATCTGTTCTGCAAAGTCTTGTACAGGAGCAGATGAATCTGCTGCAAGGTAGCTTAAACTTGATTGCAGGCAGTATAGAAATGCAGCCCAAGCAACCAGAGTTTCCTCAGCCTGGGGAACTGCCAGTGACTGTGACATCTTGCTCTTCATTGTTGATGTCCACAGACAGGTATATTACCAAACCCAAACATGTGTCAATGGCACTTCATGGGATACTGCCTTAATGAGTGGAAAGCCGATGCAATGCATACAGTGCTGCATGCTCTTGTCAGAGGTGGTCAGAATCTGCTGTGTGTATTGCTCAACTGCTGAGCTTAGCTTGATCTCAGCTGGGTCTCAAGATGCTTTCAGCCAGAAAGGCGCATAAAAGCAGTGACAACCACAGCAACTTCGTGACAAAGCCCATATTTGAACCCCGTCATTGAGCACTTATTGATGCATGCTTGCTGTCAGAGCTGAGTTGTGGATGCCATCAATGTCTGTGACTTGATACTGGCTTTGTGTCAAAACCTAGATATGGACATCGTCAATGTGCATGACTTGATGCTTGCTTTGCAACCCACCTTAGCAGCATTTGTTGCTCTGCAGGCTTTACAACAAGACCCCAGAGTAACGCAGCTAGTGAAGGATCTGAGTCAGAGCATACAAGCAGCAGCTGATGACACAGGCGAGAACATGCCTGCCTTGTTGGTTCTCAATAAGGTGTGTAGAGCCAGCATTTTCCTGTGCATTCACCATGCACTTGTCCTATGATTGCCAGGCTGCCATCACAATGCAATGAGCCCAGCTGCTTTGTCAAAGACAGACACGCCATGTGTGCTTTATATTGATTTGTTCATCCATGACGCATGTGTCTATTCCATGGATCAGGAATATATGGCCATGTGTAGCTTCCTGTATGATGTGCTGTATTGGCACTCAGCATACAGCAACAATCTGCTTCAGGTTGGCGCTATATACTGTGTGCTACTGCTATTGTTAGCCATGTGATCCAAGCGTATCAATATGGAATAAGGTGCATCACCTTGGTATATTTTGGCAGTCAGCGAAATTGTCATGCATAAGAGATATGTATGCCTCCTGGGTGACTCATGATTCATGCAATGAGTCATGCCGCAAGCCACTTGCATCAGTAGCCTGACAGCCTCAGACACAGAAACAGATAGACAGACACCTACAGAAACACCCACTGATTCAGACACGCCTACTGATGACAGGCACACACACATACACTTGTGAATGCCAACACAGGCACATCTTAACAGACAGACAGACAAACACACATAGCATTGTGTACAGACCACAGAGTGTGGTGTCTGCAGCAGCAGGCTGATTCACAGCAGCATAACTAAAACTGTGCTCTGCAAGCCAGCAACAAGTTGTGACTTTGGGAACTCAGCCTCCCTTATCTCAGGCCCGCAGAGAGTGAGATAGAGACAATTGAGCCCCTGCCAGATCACATCAAGAACAGCCTAGTCTCAGGAGAGCAGACAGACCACCTCTACAGTTGGTATTGTTGTTGGCTGTCCTCTACCAGCCATGCACCAGCAACAAGTATTGGCCCTGCATGCAGGTTGACCTTGTGAAAAAGGAAGGCGCATCAGCGCAGCAACAGATGGTCCGAGTGGCTGAGCAATTCAATGGCCTTCATAATTTTGAGCAGACTTTCTGGGTCTCTGCTCTGCGAGATCAAGGCATGGCAAAGCTCAAGGACTTTCTGAGAGATAGGTACAATCCGCTTTTCACACACCTTAGCACAATGCATAATATCACTTTGAAAAGAGGTGTATGTTCTGCTTCCCCAATATGGTTTGCATCCCCAGTAGGTCATGCATCCCCAGTATGTGATGTGGTACAGCTGGGTTGAAGGGCAAACAGAAATGAGCATCTCTGTGATAATGTATGCTCCTCTCACCCTCCCCTGAAGCCGTGACATTTGGCGGTTCTCAATAATCGTACCTGTTTTGTTGTGTTGCTCAATTGCCATCCGGACATTGGTTGCGATGTGCCAGCAAAAGATGTCTCCTCTTGTTCTTCCTCTGATATTGAGCACAAGAGGTTTCTGTGGTCTGTGGTCTGTGGTCTGTGGTCTGTGGTCTGTGGTCTGTGGTCTGTGGTCTGTGGTCTGTGGTCTGTGGTCTGTGGTCTGTGGTCTGTGGTCTGTGGTCTGTG